>Ga0222715_10001876_pt1 | contig 19683 bp, 32 predicted proteins | sample C33_9DmetaG_FD_165056 | JGI IMG/M metagenome (GOLD analysis project Ga0222715, IMG submission 165056) | Estuarine water microbial communities from San Francisco Bay, California, United States - C33_9D | ecosystem: Environmental > Aquatic > Marine > Unclassified | place: USA: California... | reverse complement strand
ACTCCTGAAGAATACCTGGAGATGTTGAAAGAAATGTCTTATGATGAGTTAGTTGAGGAAACTGGTACTGATGAGATATTCAGTATGGATGAGTTTATGAGTGCTTGGGCATGACTGCGACACATAAACTCATATTCATTAGTTCATTCATTTGGTTTCTTCACTGGGGTTCATGTCTTACATCCACCATTCTGGATACGGTTATTCTAAGAAACTCTGTGAGGATGTTACCTCTTGGTTTCTGAATAAGTATTTCCCACGACATAAGATCACGTTGGATATTGTACATCGTGGTCTGAATCGTGAGCAGGTTTATGGGTATTGTGATGTCGTGGATGAGTCTTATCGCCCACGGCACTTTCTGATTGAAATGAATACCTACATGGACAAGGAGTTGTATGTAAAAACTCTTTTTCATGAGTTGACCCACATGAAGCAATGGGTGGATGGTCTGCTGCGCTCCCGTTACGGAAAATTGTGTTATTCTAAAGAACCAGTCGAAAAGTATGAGTATTGGTATCAACCTCATGAGGTAGAAGCACGATATATGGAAGAAGAACTGTATCATGACTATCTGATAGATAGGGGTCTTGTGACAGTTGAAGAGGTGGCACACCAAGCGTTTCCCAACCGCCTCTGTGCCCTATAATTACAAGGTAATCAAGGGAACCACCCCCATGCAACTCCAAACCTCCGCTACCACTATCGACTTCTTCCCTGTGGGCAGCGGCAAGCGTTTCGTTAAGCGTGTGATCTGGCACAAGGGTGAGGAAACTGAAATGACTTCTTTCACCACCCGTGTGAAGTCTGACGCACTGTACGACATCAACCAGTACATTGCTAACGGTGCTGAAGTCCTGGACTTTAACCTGGAAGCATACAGCGGTTCTGACTACTCTCCTGTCTACTGCTGATTCCACATTTCCTTCATCAAACCTCCCTCTTTTCCTACAATGACCATCACCGAACGCAACCAGCAACTGTATGACCTGCGGAAGCAACTGCACGATGCAAATCTCAAGGTGATGGGCATCAAAGCAGCAATCATCTATGTTAATGAAGAGTATGACCGTCAGAATCGCCCTGACCTCTTCACCGAAATGTTTGGAGAATGATTACACAAGAAAACCGAGAGTTTGTTGACTTTCTTTTCAGCAAACTGGTCAAGCATGTTGATACTGATATGCTTGACCTTCACGACTCTGATAGTTGTGACGACCACCTGATGTTTGCCCAACTCGAACTTTTCTGATGCAAAACACTCACATCGAACACCCCGAAGATTCTATCCTTACGGGTGACCTTTCGGCACTGAATTGGTTTGTGACTGATGGTAAGTTGAGTCTGAAGATTGACGGTGCTCCTGCTATTGTGTGGGGACGCAATCCTGCTACTGGTAACTTCTTTGTGGGTACGAAAAGTGTATTCAATAAGGTAAAGATCAAGATCAATGAATCCCACCAGGACATTGATGATAATCATACTGGTGAAGTAGCAGAGATTCTACATCTTTGCTATGACTATCTGCCGCGTACTCCGTGGATTTTGCAGGGCGACTTTATCGGTGTTGGTGGTAGTGATGAGTATCAACCTAACACCATTACCTATGTCTTCCCCAGTGTGATTAGGGAGACTATCATTATTGCACCTCACACATATTATGACGCTGAGAGTGATCTCCGCAATGCAGTTGGTCGCCCGTTGGACTTCAGTCTGACTGATACTCATCACTGTAAGTTTATCAAACCTCAGGCATGGATAGCATACGGTGCTGACCGATTTGAGGATATGATTGAGGTTGTGGGTTTTGCTAAGCAAATGTCTACTACCTGTGAGTTCGTAAGTGATAAGAAAGCGAAGGAAATGAAGAAGGTATTTAACACTTTCATAAAAGTCGGTGCCGAACTGGACGAGGAGGCACTGACCATCGCCTGCGACTGCGACCGCAACTTAATTCGATTGTGGAAATTAGTCAAGGCTATTAAGGACGACTGTTTGATGGTTTGTCGCAACAATGGACCCACTGCTTATGTGGGATTCGATCGAATTGACGCTGAGGGTTATGTTTATGCGAATGAGTTCGGTCTTTTCAAATTAGTGAAGCGGGAGGCGTTCAGTCGCGCCAACTTTAACAGCGGTCGATTCCAGACCAGTTGAAGAACTGGCACAGTACCCCTCTCTGGGGTGCTCTGGTGCCCTATACTACTAAGGTAGTCAAGGGAACGCCCCAATGCTGAAGACCACCTACCGCATCGAAATCGACAACAGCGACGACACCACCAGCATCCTGTATGCTCAGCGCCCTAAGTGCAAGACCGCCAAGGGACGCGACTCCCAGCATAACCGCATGGTGAACCAAGTGGTAGAGGGGATCCGTGAGATCCGTGGTTGGAAGCGCCTCACCGTCACCATTGTGCCGAATGTGACGCCTGAGGAACTGGCTCAGTACCCCCGCACGGTGGGTTGATTCTGCCCTATACTGACTTCAGTTCAAACGAAACGACATGAACGACTTCTTTGAGATTGCTGACGCTCCTGGTGAGATCTTCGACATTCCTGAGTTGCAGGAACTTGACGAAGACAACAAGTTCGACGTTAATGAGTACCTGAACGCTAACTACGACTACTGATGTCTTTCGTTTCTTTTCCTACTGACCCTAACATCATGAACAACGAACAACTCAATCAACTGAAAGAGAACTATGCCAACATGATTGTTGAAGGCATGGATATGGATGATTTGTGTCAGATGTGCTTTGATATGTTGATGGATGCCTATCAGGATTGCACCGAAGATGACATTAAGGGAGAGGTTATAGAACTCTATGATGAGGAAATGCTTGAGTCTTTGATGCCTGTTGAGTAATGGAAACCTTAGAACTTTCACAGAAAGAAATCAAGATTCTGCTTGAACTTCTTGAGTCGCAGGACTTGTGTGAAGTGAACCAAAACGTCTTTGATTTGGTTGTGCTTCATGATAAAATCAACTCACTTCAGACTTACTAAAATGACTGACGAACAACGTATCGACATTGTTGAAGATCAACTGGACCACATTTATGCATTGTGCCAGAGTTGTGCAGAAGTTGATGAGGAAGACACCTGTCGTGCATTATATGAAGAGTATGCAGAATGGTTTGAAGCACAGGGAGACGATAACGGACAATATGTTGTTATGTGGGCTCCGAACTTTTCACTGCAAGACTAATGTGCTAAAATAGTATTAGTTTATACGGAGGACCAATGAAGACGAATGTAGATATTAACTTAAACGTGCATGAGATAGGAGTAATTCTATCTGCATTGCAGTTAATAGAAACCATTGATGAAAACCGCATTGCGAAAGAGTATGGATCAACAGCAGCACTCTACGAACGACTTCACTCAATTTGGGAAACTCTTGACCGAACAGAAACAGGACTCCGAAATGATGTCGTCCCTTCCTACTAAACTGTGGTATCAGACTTTAACGGTAATGCAGGAGGATGCTCCTGAATTATTGGATGAGTTTCTGGAGAACAGTGCGGCAAAGATGGAAGTGACTGTCGATTATTTGATGGAGGAGTTTCTGTGACTGAGGAAGTGAAGTTGCATTTGGCGTTAATGCAAACGAATAACATTCTTTCACTCATTGAAGGAAATCAGTATGAGCAGTTTATGAAGAATAAATTGGTCACACTTCAAGTAGAAATCAATCGGCAGTTATCCCTATTGACAAGCACAAAAAACTACAATAGAATCGAGGAGTAATTTACACACACAAATGAAGTACCTGTATTTGGTTGATTATTGGGTTCCTTTTCCTTCATCAGAGTATGGTGGTTTATTAAACGTCATTGCTGAAAGTGACGTTGAATGCCATGATATTTTGTTAGATTGGCGGGACGAATGTGATTCTAAATACGATAACCTGATTATGGAAAAGGTTACGCTAGCATCGACTTATGCATTAGCGAACGATGAAGAATCAGGTATTGTAGAAACATTCACCACTTGAACAATGACTGAAGAGAAACTGTATAAGGTTGAAGAGTTTGTTACGACTGGATGGGAAGTTGTACCAGGCAATTCTACCAAACTGAACAAAGAACAGGCGAAAGCATTATTAGATGAACTCATCAATGAAGGAACAAATCCTAAGCGACTTCGTGCTATCCCTGATACCACATCAACCACCGACTAATTATGAATATGAGGCAGTACAATTCAAGCGTGATGTTATTGCTGTCTTCCTTTTATGTAATCGTCGGTTTGTGTACAATGGTGGTGCTCCAACTCGTACTATCTGGGGATTCTACAATACAAAGACCAAACGTTTCCACGCCCCCATTAACTCAAAAACAGTAGGAGATGTAGTACAACTCACAAACACATCTCCTTATACTTCTATGCCCCTCAACCTCAATCCATTAGAGTATGCCTTATACGCCTGAAGTCGATGATTATGTAATGTGGAATAAAGATAAACACTCAGTAGAAGGTTGGATCTACTACAAAGATTCCCAATACATAACGATTGAAATAGGTGTGAAGTGTAAGGATGAGGAGGATATTATCCATTGTCCAATACACCATAAGACTCGTACGTTAGTGTTATGTTTCCCTGAGTATTATCATCAGTTGAAATACATTAAGTCACGAGCAAATAAATATGATGAGAAGTAATCCATCATAGCGGTGAAGACATTTCAAGAGTTTCAAGAAGCAGCGTTAGCATTACCACTAGCAGCACCTATAGGTAAAGCAGCATTACCTATTATTGTTGGTGGTATTAAGTTAGTATCTGATCTTATGAAGGCGGATACTGCTAAACCCCGTACTCCTAATGTACAACGTGGTCGCCTTAATCCAAATGATGCTTATAATAGACAGAAGAAAGAAGAACGTAAAGCAGAAGCGCAACGTAGGGCAAGAGAAAAAGCAGAACAAGGTATTGATGAGTTAATTGGTACTGATACTGCAAGAAGAGAAGCATCAGCAGCAAGAGCAAACCAACCCCAAATACAAAGGGATTTGCGTAGACAAGCAATGCGTGAAAGAATGAGAAAAGCAGCAGAACAACAGGGGTTAGACTAATGAAAACATTCAATCAATTCATTCAAGAAGCAGACATTAGCAGAAGTCTAAGAGCAGTACATTATGGTACTCGATATGCAGGTAGACAAGCAGTACCGTTTATAACAACTCATGCACTAACAATGCTTCCTAAGTTAAAAGCATTAGAAGCAGTACCTAAGAATATTGCACCAATGTCTTCTGTTGTTACTACTGGTATTGGTGCAGGTAAAGCATTATATGATCTAGCATTGAAACCATTAGCACAACGTAATAGAGAAGAACAACAGAAGAAGAGAGAACAGTTAATTCCTTCTGGTAATCAACCTTATGGTACTGGTAGGGTAGCACAACTAAAACAAAGGTAAAATAAGTTAAAATTAGCACTTTTACCCCTTAAATGGGGTTTTTTAGTATTAAAAATACCTTTTTAAATATAAATGAATGTTTTATTCTTCTTGATAAGTATTCGTAATAAGGTTGAATAATGATATGAATTAGTATCATAATACCTCTCTAAAACCTTATAAACCCCTCCTCCTTATACTCTCTAAAACCTTATAAAGGGTCGGATCTTATGCAAGCTAAGCGAGCGTATCATAAGACGCGCAAGTTGTCAAGTCTGACGCCCGCGAAAATATCAGGAGACCCACACATAAATTCACAGAAACTTATAAATAATGGTTATGAATCTCGACGAGACTTATACCTAGAAAGGTTGAATCTCGACTAGATATATGCTACAATAAACAAGCGTTCATCAGATCTCGACGAGAATTATGTACGACGATTACGATCTCGACTATACATTTAGCAACGATTATAATCTCGACGAGGATGTATTCTACGAGTATTATGCTCAACTAGATGCACAAGATCTCGACGAGGATTATGCACGAGATACACAAGATTACAACACGCTTGCGTATCAACATTATGCATAATGTGTACTAGATAATACACATCTAGATACACACACTAGATTATACGTAAACACGCACATCTAGTCACATGTTAACACATAACAAGCGCCTAGTTACTATAACGCTCAACGTAATGTGTTATGATGATTTAGACTTACGCAGTCTAAATTGGAGAGATCTTTTAGATCTACATGGTGACGAAGAAGTTAACACTAACATAAAAGAATACGAAGTGGAGATGTAATGTGCCACTATGATTACTGGCACATTATTATACTTACAAGTTCGTTCTTAAGTATAGCAAACTCTTCATGAGTTTGTGATGCTAACTCGTGCGCCACTGTTTTATACTTTTGGTCGGCTGCCGCTACGGATTCGTAGTGTTATATTTTTACTGATACGGATTCGTATCAGAAGGGAGGGGTTGTGACAGTCGGGTAGGTGTCCACCATTGTCCCTATTGCGTCCGAATCCGTGTCATCATGTCTTCATGACTTACGAAATCCTTTGCCCCTCTGCTCCTGAGGAGAACGAAACCACCACGGACCTGGACCGTGCTATGCTGATTTGCCTGGACCTGTCTGAGGAGTTCGGTTACGCTGAGATCCGCGATTGCTTCGGTAACATCGTCGGAGACTACGGTGACCCCTCCACCTTCCTGGTGTGACAGTCGGGGGACTGTCCACCAAACCGACACAAGTCCCCCAGATCCTGTATTGTTATCTCAAGTCAAACAACCTCACCTCTCATGCGTAAGATCGAAACCCAAATGAACGCCGCTATCACTAACGGCATCAACTGGCAGTCTGCTAACACTGAAGTTACCTTTGACGCCGAAACTAACACCTCTACGGTATATCTCCATGGCAATAAGATTGCAGAGGTTGGTGACTTCGGTGTGCGTCTTTGGGACGGTGGTTATCAGTCTGTGACCACCAAGTCCCGCATCAATGCTATTCTGAGTGAGCACGCAATCGCTGGGGAAGGTGTATTTCAGAAAGACTATCAGTGGTTCATTCGCCTCTACAATGGCACTGAATTCTTCACCACTGAGTTTCGTAACGCCATGAAGTTGGGCACTCTTTCTAACGAACTGCTGCTCGCATGAGTTATGCTTAAGGGAGGAAATAACCTCCCTTTTTTTATACTTTCTTATTTTTATTTTATGGCAGGGGGAGTGGCGACCTTTTTCGTCATAAGGGCGACCCTGCCCCTCCTTCGCTTGTGACCGTATTGTAGAGCCCAGCGGACCCCAAACCAGTCACCTTGTGCCACTTTTCAGACTGTCCACCGATCGCCCGAAACCGTCCGACCCCGTGCCTATAATGACAGCATGAACAAAACACCCGACCTCAACGCCATCATGGCAGACTACACCGAATTCGTGAAGCAGCAGCAACGGCGCTTCGAAGCGATCCGCGCTCAGTCTGAGATTGCTGGTTCTACTGAGATCCTGACCCCTGAACCTGAGAACCCCCAGCAGGCATGGTTCAGCAAGTGGGAAGCAACCCGCCCCCAGGGACAGTGGGGACGCTGGCACATCTCCGACCGCGATTGAGTCGCCTGACCCTGTAGAATACTCTCAACAGCAAACGACCTGATGAATCACTACCTCGCCGCTGGTCTCCTGATGATCGCCGCCATCGGGTTCCCCATGCTCTGCGCTGCCATGGGGATGAAGGTCAACACCCGCAACGGGTGGTGGGACTGACCCTCCGACCTGCTACAATACTCTCAACCACAACGGACCTGATGCGCTACCCGATCAACTGCAACGACTCCCGTTCAGTCTGGACCCTCCGCCTGAACCCCATCACGGGAACCGCCCGCGTCCGTTGGTTCGCCTCCCCCCTGACTGAGTACCGCCATACTAGTGTGTCGCGTCGCGCCATTCTTAAAATGCTTTGGTTCTCAGGGGACACCTCTAAGGGACAGTGGGTAAACCGTCACTGCCTGGCATCCTGACCTCCCTCCGACCCCTTATACTGACTTCAGTCAAACGAAACCAAATGCAAGCACTCACCTCCATGGTCACCGAAACCGAAACCTACAACGGTTGGGCAAACTGGGAGACCTGGAACGTCGCCCTGTGGATTGGAAACGATGAGTTCCTCTACAACACCGCTAAGGCATGTGTGACCTACCGTGAAGGACTGGAGACCCCCTGGGAGAAGTTCGTTCGCTGCATGACCGACGGGCAGATCGGTCGCCACCTTGGACAGACCCCCGACGGTTGCCGCTGGGACGATCCCGCAATCGACGGCATGGAGATCAACTCCATGATGCAGGACCTCTAAGGTCCCCCCGATCTGCTACAATACATACAGTTCAAACGGGTGGCGCTCACCCGATTCCCCATGACCTTCCAAACCAACGGATCCGTTCATCACTCTGGTGTCGCCAATGAGCACGACACCATCTCCCTTCTGAACGCCCGTAAGGTGTTCGCTGAGACTGTGACCCACTTGGGCGGCACCCGTAACAAAGCGGACGCCATGGCGGGTGCTACCCCTATCAGCATCAAGCACAAAGCAGGACTTAAGAATGGGTCTTTCGATTGGGTCAACACCTCCCAAACCGATGCTCTTCTGGACTCTGCCCGCTTTGAAGACTTTCGCGCCTTTGTGAGCAACGCCCGCCAATGGGGCACCGATGAGCGTAGCGCCATCGTAGAGGAAACCCGAGACCTCTTTAACGAAGTGTGTAGCGATGCTCTGAACGCCATCACTTCGGAGACCCTCACCGCTTGGTTGATCTCTGAACTGATCAACGCTAACCACGGGATGAGCATGGTCATCAACGACACCGCCGCCCAGCGTTGCTACGTGATGGGGCATGATAGCATCCGTGCCGCCCGTTGCCTGTCTGCTGGTTACACTGCCCACCTTGTGAGTGGTAAGGGTACGACCTCCCGCCGCATTGTTCTCAAGGGTAACGGCGAAACCCTGGACCTGGGGCTCCGTCTCCGTGTAACCAGCAACAACGGCATCAAGGCGTTTCTGGGTTTGAGCAAAGCGAACCGCAACTCTCAAGTGGTTCTCAAGTTGCAACAGGATAAGGTCGCCGCTCTGGTTTCCGACGCTGCCCCCCAGGTTCTGGAGTACTGAGGACAGTTGGGGGACTGTCCACCATTTCGGCACAGACCCCCGTTCTGATGTATCTTATAAGGGTCGAAAGGAACACAACCCGATGAACGCTTCCCTCTCCAACCTCTCCACTATCGCTGCCGACCTTAACGCCGCTGGTAAGGAAGTCACCATCAAGTGCCTCCGTACCCGTGGTCCCCGTAAGGGTGAGACCATGCAGCGTAACTCCCAGCACGGTCGCGGCGCTGCTATGGGTTCTGTTCAGGGTGGCGACAGTCAGACCGCTTCTCACGCTGTCGGCGGTGGTAAGGGTCAAACCATCACCCGTCAGGTCGGCATCGGTGCTGCTATGGTCCGTGACCTGGACAGCGTTAAGCGTCGCGCTGCCGCCCAGTATGCTGCCGACCGTCGCGCCGCTGCCCGTGAGCGCCTGGGTCTCTGACCCCCAGCGCCTCTGGGTTCGTGCTCCGGCAGTGCCCCCGCCGCCGCCCCCGTGCGGTCGGGGCGCGTTTAAAAAGCGATGGGTCCCCATAAGCTATAAAGTGTTACGATCACGAGCTCAATATTAAACTCACATCTTTTCTATATAAAACAAAAATGGAAACACGAATACCTGAGATGCAAAAAAATCCCGGAGAAAATTATACGACTGTAGAGGTCGATCCAATAACTGGGGAGTACTACTTTAATATACCTGAATGGGTATTGAGTGAGTTTGGGTGGTATGAGGGCACTGTAGTGAACATGGAGATTGACGGGGAAGCAATCATTATCACTGAGGTTAAAGAGGATTAATACTCAAGGGCGCGGCACTTGATACTCAAGGGCGTAGCACTTGACCTCATATAGATAATGCTGTATGATAACTGATGTAATTACACTGTTTTATGGCTAAAGGATTTACTGTAAAAGCAAAGACTCCGACAGTCACCAAGGAAGTAGAATTCGATTATGAGAAGGCACGGGAGATGATCCGTGGTAAGTCAATCGTCTTCTGTCTACCTGGGCGCGGAGTTTCTTACACCTTCTTAAAGAACTTCGTACAGCTCTGTTTTGATATCGTACAGAGCGGTGCTAGTATTCAGATTTCTCAAGACTACTCCTCGATGGTCAACTTCGCACGATGCAAGTGCCTAGGGGCGAATGTACTTCGTGGACCTGACCAGATTCCCTGGGACGGCAAGCTGAAGTATGATTATCAATTGTGGATTGATTCTGATATTGTTTTCAATACTGAAAAGTTTTTACAATTAGTATTGATGGATCAGGATATTGCTAGTGGTTGGTATTGTACGGAAGACGGGCAAACGACCTCTGTAGCACACTGGATGGAAGAGGACGACTTCAAGAACAATGGAGGAGTCATGAATCATGAGACATTGGAAACGATGTCGAAGCGTAAGAAACCATTCACTGTTGACTATGCAGGATTTGGTTGGTTAATAATTAAGCATGGAGTCTTTGAGCACGAAGAGATGAAGTATCCCTGGTTTGCTCCAAAGATGCAAGTCTTTGAATCTGGTGACGTACAAGATATGTGCGGAGAGGATGTATCGTTCTGTTTAGATGCAAAGGAAGCAGGCTTTGAAATCTGGTGCGATCCTCGTATCAGAGTTGGTCACGAGAAGACAAGGATTATTTGATGGCTAACGAACTTTACAATATCTATTGTAAGGGGAGGAAGATATACTCCCACTTGACTCAGGAGGAGTATTTCGATACAATGGAGGACCTGTCGGTAGAATACTATCAGACAGGCACTCCAAGACCTGAAGAATTGGACACTGAAATCATTAAGGAGAATTGTTATGGCTAAGGCAAAAGTTGGACTGAATAAGAGTTCTTATATTCCTGGTCCGCCTAAAAAGTCTCGTCAAGGAGCAGGGGGTGGAACGAAGTACGCCGCGTCTTCTCGCAATAAAGCGCGTAAACCTTATCGCGGTCAAGGTAAAGGTTAAACACAAGGGGGCATTAGACCCCCCTTTTTCATGAAAATAAATAAGTCATAAGGGATAGCAACCCCTCTAAAAGTTCTGATTTGTATAAATCAGGAGCTAAAATGGGACAATCACCTGTCGATAGAAACACAGAGTACATGAAGCAGATGTGGGGCACCACAAAACTTGCTTCAGACTATGGTTCAATGCAAAAAATCAATGTCTATGAGGAAAAGAAGGAATTTCTTCAAGAAATCATGGACTATGAACAGAAGCATGACTTGAAAAAACAGTCACAACTTCATGAAAAGATTCGTAATGATGAAGATTATGATGATTGGGACTATGGAACAGAGCCAACTTATGGCAATCCTTGGATGTAAATATAAATAAAGCAAGAAAACTTCTTGACAAATGGCGATTTCACGGGTTTCTAGAGCATTTAAGGACATTAGTTTGTCTTTTGAGCCCCATCCTGTGACTAAAGATCTACCTGTCCTCAAGAATGCGGCGGCAATTACCCGTTCAATTCGTAATTTAGTGCAGACAATACCAAATGAGCGCTTTTTTCAACCACTTTTAGGGTCTGATGTGCGCTCAAGTCTGTTTGATTTCGTCGATTTTGGTACTGCTACCGTCATTCAAGAGCAAATTTTGACCACGATTGCTAATTTTGAACCAAGAGTCAATAATGTTAGGGTAGATGTTGATCCTCAACCCGATAATAACACGTTTGAGGTCACAGTTTTGTACAATATCATCGGTCAAGACATTCCAGCGCAACAATTTACATTCTTATTAGAGGCTACCAGATAAAAAGATGCCTTTTACAAAGTTTACGAACCTCGATTTTGACCAAATAAGGACCTCGATCAAAGATTATCTCCGTGCTAACTCAAATTTCACGGATTTTGACTTTGAGGGGTCTAATTTTTCTGTCTTAATCGACACGCTAGCATATAATACCTATATTAATGCATTCAATGCGAACATGGTAGTCAACGAATCCTTCTTGGATTCGGCAACTTTGAGAGAAAATGTCGTTTCTCTCGCCAGAAACATTGGTTATGTACCTCGCTCCAGGAACGCCGCTAAGGCAACTGTAAGTTTGAGCGCATCAACTACCTCATCATCGGATACACTGACCTTACAGGCGGGTCTGGTGTGCGTAGGGACGGCAGAAAACAGCAATTATATCTTCTCAATACCAGAAAGCATCACTACAACAATCAATTCTGGTGCTGCTTCTTTCAACAACATTACGATCTATCAAGGAACGTATCTCAAGAAGCAATTTTTGGTCGATGGATCACTTGATCAGCGTTTTATTCTTGATAATTCCTTCATTGATACCTCAACTATTGTCGTAAAAGTCAAAGGACTCTCTGATAGTGGTGAAGGAAGAGAATATTCCCGTGTAGACAACATTTTAAACATCAATAAGAGTTCAGAAATCTATCTGATTCAAGAAGTTCAGGATGAAAAGTACGAACTTCTGTTTGGAGACGGATATTTCGGCAAAAAACTGGAAAATGGAGCGGTTATTACCGTTTCATACATTATCACTGATGGTGAAGACGGAAATGGAGCGTCTAATTTCTCATTCTCCGGTAGATTCTTAGATTCTTTAGCAAATACGGTCATTCCAACCAATACAATTAGTGTTACAACCGTAAATTCGTCAGCAAACGGCAGTGCGATTGAAAGTATTGACTCAATTAAGTACTTCGCACCAAGAATTTACGCTTCTCAGCATAGAGCAGTGACGACTCGTGACTATGAAGCGATTATTCAGCAAATTTACCCTAACACAGAGTCAGTTTCTGTCGTTGGTGGCGAAGAATTAGACCCACCAGAGTTCGGAAACGTCATTATTAGCATCAAACCAAAGAATGGTGACTTTGTTTCCGACTTCGACAAGCAAACTATCCTTACAAAACTGAAAGATTATGCACTTTCTGGTATTAACCAGAGAATTACTGATCTTAAGGTCCTTTACGTTGAAATTAACTCTGGAGTTTACTACAACAGTTCCCAGGTTAGCAATGTTAATGCACTGAAGACAAAAGTAACCTCTGTTCTGAACACTTTCGCCAAGGCAAACATCAATCAGTTTGGTGGTAGATTCAAATATAGTAAGTTGTGCCAGACAATTGATAATAGTGATAATGCGATTACCTCTAATATTACAAGAGTTATCATTCGCAGAAATCTAAAAGCACTAATCAACCAATCTGCACAATATGAACTTTGCTTTGGTAATAAGTTCCACATCAACAAGGATGGGTTCAATATCAAGAGCACAGGGTTCACTCTCGCTGGTAGAATAGGCACGTTCTACTTCACAGACGTACCTGGAAGCAACGGGAAGGGCGTTATCTCTATCGTTAAGGACATTAACGAGACTGGGAAGTATGAGGTCGTGGTGAAGTCTGCAGGCACCGTAGATTACACGAAAGGTGAGATCATTCTCAACACTTTAAACATCACATCTACAGCAATTGCTAATAATATTGTAGAGATTCAGGCGTTCCCAGAGTCTAACGATATCATTGGTCTAAAGGATCTATATCTATCCTTTTCTGTTGCTGATAGCACCATAAATATGGTTAAAGATACTATAACATCTGGCGAACAGATTTCTGGCGTCGGTTATAAAGTTACTTCTAGTTACTTAAACGGAGAACTAAAGAGAGGATAAAATGATACAAACGGGCTTTGAGAAGAGGGTAAAAGTTCAGCAAATAATCGAGAGTCAACTACCAGAATTCATACTTTCGGAAAGTCCAAAAACAGTAGATTTTCTAAAACAGTATTATATTTCTCAAGAATATCAGAGTGGTCCTTCAGACCTCTCAAATAATCTTGACCAGTACTTGAAGTTAGATAATCTAACTCCCGAAGTAATCACTGGTGAGACCACTCTTTCTGTAGGCATCTCTTCTACTGTCGATACAGTTGAAGTTGCATCAACAAAGGGATTCCCTCATGAGTATGGTCTGTTTAAGATTGGTGATGAGATAATCACCTATACTGGTATCACTACAAACTCTTTTACTGGTTGTATCAGAGGATTTAGTGGTATTACCACATATAAGACGGATCTGAATCCAGAAGAACTGCTATTCAATACTTCATCCGCAGTATCCCACGATTCTGGAAGTTCTGTAAAGAACCTAAGTTCTCTTTTCCTCAAAGAATTCTACAACAAACTCAAGTACTCCCTCACTCCAGGTCTTGAGAATGTTGATTTCGTATCAAATCTGGATGTTAATAACTTCATAAAAGAAGCAAGAAGTCTTTATGAAGCAAAAGGAACGGAAGAGTCATATAAGATTCTATTCAAAGTTCTGTATGGTGTTGTCCCCCAGGTAATCGACCTAGAAGAGCACCTTGTAAAACCATCTTCTGCAGAGTTCATCAGAAGAGAAGTTGTTGTTGCAGAGAGAGTCTCTGGCGACCCCAACAACCTGGTTGGTCAAACAATCGTCAAGTCTTCAGATTCTGAGACCAAAGCATCAGTATCTGAAGTAGAAATCTTCACCAGATCTGGTATCAATACTTATTTCAAACTTGGTCTGTTTGTTGGATTTGACGATAGAGACCTTATTGAAGGTACTTTTGAAATTCAACCTCAAACAAAAGTTATTAATCCAGTATCTGTAGGTGCATCGGTAATCACCGTTGACTCTACTGTCGGATTTGCAGACACTGGAAAGGTAATTTCTGGCGTCAATACTGTAACGTATACTGCGAAGACTGTAAACCAGTTCCTTGGTTGTACTGGTGTTAGTGTTGCAATTCCAACAAAGGCAGACATCAGAACTGATGAGGTCTTCTTTGGTTATGAAAATGGAGATACTGCAAAGAAAGTAGAACTCAGAATCACAGGCGTATTGTCTGAATTTGAAGCAACTAATGATATTTTACTTTCGGTAGAGGGTCAAAAAATCTACACCAAGAATGTTGGTGAAAAAATCCTGAATCCATCTACAAATAAGACCGATAAGGAAATATTTGCTAATAGTTGGATATACAATACCAGCTCAAGATTTGAAGTTGATAGCATTAATGGTTCAACTTTCCAATTAAAGAGTGAACTTGATAAGTCAAGTCTAAAAGTTGGTGATACTGTAGACATTCTAAATGGAGTAACAGAGACTGTTCTTCACAGCAATGCTACAGTTTCCGTTATTGATGCAGTTAACAAGCAAGTAACTCTCGATAACCTCAGTGGATTCACCTCAAGTTTAACAGTAATCTATACCATTAGAAGAAAACTAAACACTGCATCTAGTAGTGGAACTGATATTTTCTATGGTGATAACACTCTGACTAGCGATGTTCAGAATGTCTATACTGACCGTAGTGGACATGGATATGTTGCTTCAAACTCACTACCATCATATGAGATTACAGAATCAATTCTGAAGGCAACGATATCTTCTGCAAGTGGAAGTGCCCTTCAAGGATATAATACCACAACTGAAAAATATTCAGTTATCTCTTTTGCTACTAACGTTCCTTTCATCACTGGTGATGAAGTCTATTACACATACTCAGATTCTTCCTTGAATGGTCTAAGTGAGGGGTACTACTACGTTAAGGTTCTTCCCCTAACAAACCAAATCAAACTATATGCTTCAAGATCACTGATTGTTAGTGATAATCCAGTTGAGTTTACATCAGATAGTGCTACTGGTTCACATACTTTCACTCTATCTGCTCAGAGAAGTGGATACATTTATCCCCAAAAACTTCTTAAGAAGTTCCCACTAACCAGAAATATTGAAAATGGTAATGATACACCGACACTACCAGAGTCTATTGGTATGTTGGTTAATGGTGTTGAGATTTTAAACTACAAATCAGACGATAAGATTTACTATGGTCCTCTGGAAAGTGTTCGTCTTTACAATGGTGGAACCAATTATGATATTATTTCTCCTCCAGACATTGAAATAGATTCTCCTGGTGTTGGATATACTGCCGCTTTGGTTAGACCAGTATTAGAAGGAACCGTAAAAGAAGTTAAAGTAGATCCACAAGACTTTGATATTAAGGATGTTCTTTCAGTAACTATTTCTGGTGGTAATGGAACTGGAGCAATACTAGAACCAATCGTTGGTACAAGATATCGTGAAGTTGAATTTGATGCACGTCTAACATCAGATGGTGGTGGAATTGATATTTCTAACGAAACAATCACCTTCCCTAAAGCACACAATCTCAGAAATGGTGATGCTATCGTATACAGCAGAAATGGAAATGATGCTATTGGTGTAGGCACTTATGGTGGAAGTAATGCCCACCAAGACCTAGCGTTGAATAGTGGATCTGTATACTATGCCGAGTTGGTAAATACCACAACAATTAAGTTGTACGAATCTTTCGAGAACTACTCTAGTGGTATTAACACCGTAGGATTTACTACAACTTCTCAGGGTATTCATAAGTTCAGAATGTATGAGGGTAAGAAAACTCTCAGTTCAATTAAAGTTATTAATCCTGGAAGTGGATATCAGAATAGAAAACTAAAAGTTAAGTCCGAAAATATCTCTACCGTTGAGAATACAATCACATTTACTGGTCATGGGTTTGCCGACGGTGATGTTGTTGTTTACACGACTGACGGAACTGCAGTAACTGGTTTATCAACGACTCTAAGTTACAAGGTCCTGAAAGTTTCTGATGACTCATTTAAACTTGCTGATGCTGGTATTGGTGCAACTGTTACTACAAACTACACCAAGAGACTCCCAGTTTCTATTACTGCTGTAGGAAGTGGACTCCAAAACTTCGCTTATCCAGATATTACCCTATCCATTAATGTTGAGTATGATGGTTTAACTGGTATTATCACTGCAACTCCAGTAGTTAGAGGTGAGATCGTAGACCTCTATCTCTATGAAACTGGAACTGGATATGGAACAACTGTTCTTAACTTCCACAAGAAACCAAACGTTAAGATTAAAAATGGTAAAGATGCTGAACTGAAACCACTAATTTCTGGTGGATCTATCGTTTCTGTTCAAGTAACCAGTGGTGGTAGTGAATATACCTCTGCACCAGACTTGACTGTAACCGGTGATGGTGTTGGCGCTAAACTGAGAGCAATAGTATCTGGTGGTAAGATTACTAACGTTGTTGTTCTAAACCCCGGAGTTGGATACGCTCAAAATACAACTTCAATTCAAGTTACATCTGCAGGCAGAAATGGAAACATTGAAGCATCTGTAAGACCTCTTACCCTCAATAATCACTATCGTTTTGGCGATGAAATTCTAATTCAAACCAATGGTGAACTTGGATATGGTGTTGTTGGATACACAACTAGCATCGGTTCTTCCCAGTTTGGTGATAATGGTACAGCACATTCACCAATCGTTGGGTGGGCTTATGATGGTAATCCAATTTATGGTGCATATGCTTACACAGATGCTTCAGATATCAACTCTGGAATCAAGATACTTGATAGTGGATATGTAACATCAACGTCAGATGTTGTTGATAGACCACTAGGTTTCACTGCAGGATTCTTTGTAGAAGATTATAAGTTCAATTCATCTGGAGATTTGGATGAGCATAACGGAAGATATGCTAAAACACCTGAGTTTCCAAATGGCGTATATGCTTATCATGTAGGCATTACTAGTGATGGAAAGAATAGTAAGTTCCCATATTTCTTAGGTCATACCTATCGTTCACTTCCAGTTGTACAAAATATTGACCAAGGATATGACTTCAATAACTCCAAACTAACAAGAAATACATTCCCATATAAGATTGGAGACAAATACGCAAATAATGACTTCATCTCAGAGTCTTATGAGACTCTTATGCAGACTGCAGTCATTGATTCCATTACAAAGGGATCTGTTGACGGATTTGATATTAATGAACCTGGAAGCAACTATAGAGTAAATGATGTTGCATCATTTGATAACACAGATACAAATGGTGGTGGATTGTCCGCTTACGTTGAATCTGTAACTGGTAAGTCTATTGTTGATGTAAACACAACGGTTCAAACATATCAGTCTACAGTTCTTACTTGGGACAATTCTAATCAGGTATCGGTTCATGTTGATCCATACCACACGTTCCTAGAGAATGATCAAATCATCATTTCTGGTCTATCAACCTTTGTACCAAATCTAACCAAACTGCACAAGATTGGAGTTACATCAGAGTCAACTAAGTTGGTTGCTGAAGTTCCCGCAAACTCGACTGTTGGTTTCGTAACCGATATCTACGTTATTAACATTCCATCTACAGTATCTGCAGGGACCACAGTTGCTATTGGAACAGAGAGAATGTCTGTTCTTAGCACTTATCCAGACAATAAGGTTATAAGGGTTGTTAGAGGTGTCTCAGGTTCTGCTCATACATCATTTACTGACGTATTTGTATCTACAAATAGATTCACCCTACCAGTTAAGACAACTTACTTTGATTCTTCTCTGAACGATAAGATATACTTCAACCCAATTCAATCAGTTGGAATCGGAACCACGACAGGATCTGCATACTCCAATGATTATAGAATTGGTGATAGAACTATATCAGTATCTGTTCCTATCCAAAACATTTATCTACCAAATCATCCATTCAAGACTGGTCAACAAGTAACTTTTGAAAAATACAGTGGTGCTCAAGGATTTACAGTTTCAAATACTGAAACTAGCTCCACATTTGGAATTCCTTTAAGTGGAGACACGGAAACACTATTTGTTATCAAGAAGTCTGATGATTTTATTGGTCTGTGCACACAAGTTGGTCTAACAACAAATACTGCAGGTCTGTACTTTAGAAATATTCTTTCTAACGGAGACAGCACAGACTACAGATACTCACTAACAAATAACAAAACTCAAGTAACTGCTAGAGCAGAAAAGATCAAAGCAAGAGTTTCTGTTTCAACAGACCACAATCTCACTAATGGAGATACTATTAAGTTAACCCTAAACTCTGAGCAGTCTGTAGGTATTGGAACTTCTGTATCAGTATATCTTAAGTACAATTCGGAGCATGATAGACTCCTTGCTAACCCAATCGGATTCAATTCAACAGCAGTCAACACATCAACCGATGAACTGACCATACTTGATCATGGTCTTAAGACTGGAGATAAAGTATTCTACAATGCCTCAGATTTAGTTGCATCTGGTCTGTCTACTGGTGCTTACTTTGTTTATAGAATTGATGACGATACTATCAACCTAACAACAACATACTATGACGCTGTATCCACACCACCATCTGTTGTAAGTCTTGGTTCAACTGGTGGTTCCAGTCAAGAACTGTCTAAGATTAGCCCACAACTCCAAGTTGTTAGAGATAACAATCTAGTCTTTAATGTATCTGATACTTCACTCGATGGTTATACTCTCAAGTTGTTCTATGATAAAGAGTTTGAGAATGAACTAGTTTCTATTGGTTCATCAACAACCTTCAGCACAATTGGTGTTGGAACAGTCGGAGTTACAACCACTGCTACATTTACACTTAACTACAGCAAAGATCTACCATCTAAGGTTTATTATCAGTTAGATAAGTCTGGATTTATAAGCACTGCTGATACTGATGTTAGAAATAATAATGAAATATTATTTGTAGATAGCAAATACAACGGAACATACACTGTTTCTGGTGTTGCCGCTACAACTTTTGATATTTCAC
>Ga0222715_10001874_pt1 | contig 19699 bp, 10 predicted proteins | sample C33_9DmetaG_FD_165056 | JGI IMG/M metagenome (GOLD analysis project Ga0222715, IMG submission 165056) | Estuarine water microbial communities from San Francisco Bay, California, United States - C33_9D | ecosystem: Environmental > Aquatic > Marine > Unclassified | place: USA: California... | reverse complement strand
TATGATTAGACCAGCTGGTGCTACTATAGCGGGCAATGGTACTTCAGATGGTGTTGTACCGTTTTGTAAAATATATGATTCAACTATACTCGCTACTAATCAAGGGTCTGTTAGGAGAGGTGCTGCGTCTGTTAATATAAACATTGATCACCCTGACTTTTTAGATTGGTTAGAAATTAGAGAACCTAAAGGTGATGTTAATAGACAGTCTTTAAATTTACATCAATGCGCGGTTGTTGGTGATAAATTTATGAGAAGACTTGAAGAAGGACAACCAGAGGCTAGAAAAAGATGGAGTAAGTTATTACAGAAAAGAAAAGCTACAGGTGAACCTTACGTAATGTTTAAAGGTAATACTAATAAGAATAACCCTAAAGCATATAAAGCTAATAGTTTAAAAGTTCATATGACTAATATATGTTCTGAGATTACACTACACACAGATGAGTCACATTCTTTTGTTTGTTGTTTATCTTCTGTTAATTTAGCTAAGTATGATGAATGGAAGAATAGCGATCTTATATATGATGCTACTTGGTTTTTAGATGGAGTGTTATCTGAATTTATACAAAGAGCTAAAAATATGAAAGGCTTTGATAATGCTGTTAGATCTGCTGAAAAAGGTAGAGCATTAGGATTAGGTGTGCTCGGATGGCATACACTATTACAACAAAAAGGTATTGCTTTTGAGGGATTGCTTGCGCAGTTTAAAACAAGAGAAATATTTTCCCAGTTAAAATTAGAAACTGAGAGGGCTAGTAGAGACTTAGCCGATATTTATGGTGAACCATTATGGTGTGTAGGTACAGGAATGAGAAACACACATTTAAGAGCGGTGGCACCAACAGTATCAAATAGTAAATTGTCTGGTAATGTATCACCAGGAATTGAACCTTGGGCTGCTAATGTATTTACAGAGCAATCTGCTAAAGGAACGTTTATAAGGAAAAATAAAGAACTTGAAAAAGTATTTAAAAAATTAAATATAAATACCCAAAAGACTTGGGATAAAGTTCTTAAAGATAAAGGATCTATACAAGGAATAAAAGAATTAGATGGTTACTATTACGATACTACTGGCAAGCTTACTCAGGAAAAAAGTGGCGAGCCGGTTAAAAATGTTTTCAAAACGTTTAAGGAAATAAATCAACTAGAATTAGTTAATCAGGCAGGTATAAGACAAACTTATGTCGATCAATCTGTAAGTTTAAATCTTGCGTTTCCATCACAGGCTGAACCTAGATGGATTAATAAAGTTCATATGGAAGCTTGGAAGCGAGGAATTAAAACTTTATATTATATGAGGACTGAAAGTGTTCTCAGAGGCGATATTGCGGCGGAGGCAATGAATCCAGATTGCTTAAGTTGCGATGGTTAGTTTTGTTTTGTTTATTAATATGAAGGGAATCTAAATTCTGGTTCCCTTTGTATTTTATAGTGCTCCAAGGCCAAGTCTCGTCTAACTTATTTACAACTGTAGATTTTATACTATAACAAGACGTAAACACCATAAGCACTAAAACAATTACAATCTTTTTATATAATGCTATACGTTGCTCTTCCATTAATCCTTGTAGCTTTTAAGCATCTATTTCTATTCTGCTCTTCAGATACATAACTTATATGTACCCAATCCGGGTTATCATCTGTACCAAACTCCCAAATCATTTGATCAAAGTTTAAATTTTCTTTAATATATTCATACATCTCAGCATTGGTTTTATGACCAAATGTATCATCTATATCTATAGCCCTACCATCACAGTGTTGTGACCTAGAACTTCCACCTATAGCTTTATTCAAATCTATTGATCTATAAAAAGAATTAATTTTTATTGGTCCACCAACCCATTCACGTAAAGGTTCAAATATATTATTTGCAACACCAGCCATATTTCCTAAATGATATTCTCCTGGAGAATTATCAATGTTCAATCTCATAGCTGTGTTTGATTTAACACCTTCCTTATATGATATATGCTTACTTATCCTTTCCATACTACTTTCTTCTTTTAGTGTTTGATACTCTTCTAGGTTTACCAGCTGGTTGCCCTAGCCTTTTCTTCTCTCTTATCTTTTTAGCTTTTTCAGATGAACTCATTTCAGATGCAGTCTTTACTGTTTTACTGGATACACGTTTACTAGGCCTACAATAAGGCGTACCTCTTTTTTCACCCTTTGTTCTACCACAGGGTTTACCCGTACGCACATCAACCCACTTTTCTTTAAACCAACGTTTAAGATTAGCTCCTGATTTTGTTTTTCTTACAGCCATTACTTTTTTGATTTGTTGCCCCAGTTAGCGGCACCAACCTTACGGCATTTTGCTATTGCTCCACTTGCATAAGCAGATGGGAATACTCTATATTTTGCTTTTACTTTTTTATAACACGCGTCTTTTGGCATAACTTTTAGTTTATATCTTTTAGTTCTATATCTTTTAATTCAATATCTTTTAATTCAATGTCTTTTAACCCAAATGTATTAGGTTTTGTTTTATCATTATTCCTCATACCTAAGCTCCATTCATTCCAACCTAATGATAATGCCACAGCTTGCCAGAATTCAGTTTCATCTTCCATAGCCATTCTTAAGTTGTTTATTTTATATAAAGCTCTATCAGCAGGTAAGTTACCTAAAGCGGATAATACTTCAGCACCAGCAAGTACAGCTGGGTTTTTTGTATCAACACCTAATTCTTTCATTTTTTGTAGTTCTTGTTTATATGTAAACTTTCTACCCGCACTTCTTAACTTTCTAAATTTAGAGTTAAGCGGCGGCGATAATGATGATAATTCTTGTATTACGTTTGTATAATCAGGATTTTTCTTTTTATTTTCATCAATTAATTTAAATATTGTATTTTTAGTAGTTGATGCAATCGCACCAAATACCCCTGATCCTCTTAATATAGAATCAGCCATACCATTTACAAGATTAGAATATCTTTCTTTTTCTTCCTCTTCTTCTTCTTCATCAAATAACAAAGCAAATAATCCTTGTTGCATTGCATAGAATAAAGCATTTTGAACACCTCCGTAATATATTATCTTACTTAAATTAGTTTTCCAATCACCCCTACCGTTTGATAAATCTAATATAGCTTTTTTCATTAATCTATTATATTGCATTGGTGTATTTTGAAATGCTAATATAATTCTTCCTAAAAAACTCGCTTGCTCCATAGAAACTTTATCAGGTCTTGAAGACTGTTGTGCTTCTTCTGATAGCTCTCTCCATTCTTTAAAAGCTTTTGTTTCTGCTTCTTTTTGAGTAAACCCTTTTTCTTTATAAGAGTTTAATCTATTTCTATAAAAACTCGCACCACCAATTGATATTGCAAAACTATCTGCCATTTGTGTAGGTAAGAAACCTTTTTTAAGTATAGCTGAAATTGCGGACCTAACTTTATTTGTTGACCCTTCTGCTGCATTAGCAATTTCATCCGCGTTTATATCAGTTCTAAGACCACTTCTTCTTTGCTTTAAGTAATCAGAGTTAAACAAGAATGTAAAGTCATTCCAGAATTGTTTTTGATTAGCAAATGCTTCTGCTTGTTTTAATGGATTATTATCCGTCCAGTTGGTATAGTTAATAGCAGATATAGTTTGTAGTATTGCTGATCTTGTATTAAAGAACATTATAGTACCTACAGAATCATTTAACCAATCTAAAGCTATATTACCTTGGTGATCTAATCTATATGATCTATTTCTACCTGTGTGTATTCTAAATAAAGCGCTTTCTAATGCTTTTATAAATGTATTACCATAAATACTTCTTATTTTATTTACATTTTCTCCAGACAACTTACCTTTGTTTTTATCAAAGTTACCAAATATTTCATTTACGTTGTCAAAAAATGGTTGTAAATAAGTACTTCTTGTTTCTGTATTAATATGATTTAATAAATCTTTTGTTATAGTACTTGTTAACCATTCAGGTGTTGGGTCAGGGTATACGCCCTCGGGATATGATTGTTCAAGAGAATCGGAATATTGTTTTATTTTTAAATTTTGTCTTACATATCTATCAATTTCTCCTCTTTCTTTTTGGCTAATACCTTCAATTTCAAAATCTGCAGGTTTGTTTTTACCATATAAATGAATCCTTATAGCTTGATCATTACTATAACCTAGTACAGCTTCTTTACCTAAATCAATTCCAGCTGCTTTAATATTTTTTTTCGCTTGTTTTAAAGCATCGTTTGCTTTTTTGTTTGCTGTATCAAATGCAATTAAACCTTTTGATAAAGGGTCAGTTAAGTTCTTTTTTATCCATGCTAAATGTTTATCTCCTTTTTTACCTTTGCCCGCAAACTGGTATAATAAACCTAAAAAGTCTTCTGCCGTAAATGGAACAAATAATCTAAGCCTTTCCGCTTTTTTACCTTTAACCCTTGAACTAGCTTCTGAAACAACTTCCGTTGATGCCACACCTTTTGTCTCTTCAAGTATTTCGTTTATTTCTTTTGATAAGTTTTCTTCTTTTTGAATTTCACCAAAATAATTCAACTTATTTTTATTTTTGCCGTATCTTATATAAATGTCATCTCCTAATTTCCAACCTTCTGGCATTGCTTGTTTTAAGCTTTCATCAATTTCAAAATCATTTAATGAAACTTTACTTTCGTTTAAAATATTTTCAATATCTGAAACTTTAGCATCTAGTGATTTACTAGAATTGATTACGTCTACCATGAGCTCTCTTATAACAGCAATAGGAATTACATGCTCATATATAAAACCTTTATTTATGTTTTTTTGATAAGAATCAATTTTACCAGCTAATCTTAATGGACTATCGGAATAACCTCCCCAAACTTTTAACAATTGTATTGCTTCAAACTCTTTACCTCTTTCAATTAAATCTTTTAAAGTGTTTACAACCATTGTTTTATTTTGGTCTGCTCTTGTATTTACATAATCAATATTTCGTAATAAACCTTTAATTCCAGATTTAAACCCTTTTGCAGGTCTGAAGTCATCTGCTATTAATATTTTAGTACCTTTATAATAATAGCCGTTTTTTGTTTTATCTTTAGCGGTTGTAATTACTTTTATTTGGTCTAATATGTTTTTGTCAAATAATTTATTATCTTTTATAAATTTAAATGAAGACGCAACACTTGCTTTACCTGTTTGGAAGCTCCCTGCTTTCCTTAATGATGGTTCAATATTTGTAAGCCACCATAATATGTAATTTAAATTATTAGAGTTAGCTTTTAATTCATCTGTATAAAATTTTAAAACAGCTTTTTTAGCAATTACCTTTTCTTTATTAGTAATTTTAGTAATTACCTTATCATACTTTAATTGATTTTCTAAATCTTTAGCTGTTTTAAAAGTAGCAACAAGATCAGCAGCAAATTCTTCTGCTAATTCTGTTTGATTTTTAAATACCGGTTTAGTTTCTTCTGCTGCGCTTTTTATAGCATCAAATATACTTTTACCAGCTTTTAATCCAGCTCTTACTGCCGCTAAAAACGTAGCTAATGCTTTTGTGAATAGTTTAGGACTAATTAATGTTGAATATAAATTAGTATCATTTTCTGCTAACTTATTCAAATATTCAATTTTTCTGTCAATTACATCAACTATTTTATCAAGAAAATCTTTTGGCACTTCTTTGCCTTGCAATTCCTGTACATCTTTAAACCTTTGTGAAACAGTAGGGTCTAATAGAACATCTACAATTTCATCTCTTGCCAACTGGTCTGCTATTTGTTTTGCTATTGATGTTTTTCTGTCACTTCTTGCTGCAGATTTAGTTTTTCTGCTTATAAAATAATCTATAAATTCATCTTTAACTTCAGCAAACGGTAATTTTCTTGATAGCCCTTTACCAGCCTCTGTAGCTTCTCTTGCTTGTGTGCCTTTCCTAGGATCAATAATTTTTTCAGCAAAAGCACCAAAGCTTTTATTTATTACGTCTAATGGTAATGATTCATATATAGCCTCAGCATTAGCTTTCATAAAATTAGCAAACTCTTTGCTATCTTTTCCGAATACACCGTCTCTTTTAATAAGATCAGTTAATTCGTTTTTAAACCCATCTGTTAATGCTTTTTTAAACTTTTTATCTGTTACAGCTGGTAGGCTAGCACCAAGTACTTTTCTAACAGCATCTGTAATTTTACTTACTACATCGTCATTTAATTTTAATGCTGTTTTTAATTTTTTAATTTTAGGTTTATCCAGTTGTATTTCTGTAGCTGTATCTTCTATTTGTAACTCTGTAACGTCTTGCTTAGCTATTATTTCTTTTTGCCCTTGATCAGTTATTTTTGTTTCAACAAGTTTATCAAATATAGCAGGCATTCTTCTCGGTAGGTTTTGGGCTACATACGCGCCAAATGGTGCACCTTTTTCAATTTTGTATGAGTTTATAAGCTTTGCAAATTCAAGGTTAATAGAAGCTGATAAATCATCTTTAGTCATAGATGTATCTAATTCTGCATTGAAAGATTGATTTACTAATTTATTTATTAAACCTTGGTTAGCAGCAAATATTTGATTTTTAGCAAGCTCTTTGTTTTGTTCAGAAGCATTAGGATCCTTTATAATTTCAATTAAAGTTTGATTTTTATCGGATGTTTCTTGATTCTTTTTTGATATTTCAGAAACTTTATTGTTTATTTTTTTATTAAATTCATTATATTTTTTATTTAATAAAGCGTTTTGTTCCTTATATTGTTTCTCTGTAATTACACCGTCAGCTCTTTTTTGTTTTAAATCAGCAGAATCTTCGTTTAATTGATTAGATGGGTCTTTTATACTCGCTAACTCTTTTAAATCTTTTTCCGATGTTTGATTTACTATATTGTTATTTTCGTTTGTAATAACATCTATTTCTTTAATTAACCCATCAATTTCTTCCTGGACTCTTGCTTTTGATTTTTCGTCCAATTTAGATTTTAAAGACTGTTGAAGCCTTTGGATTTCACTAAACAAGCCATCAACTTTAGATTGTTTAGACTCTCCCCCTATTCTTGTTGCGGCTAGCCTTATATTACCTAATGGTATTGACCCCGCTAATAATACAGCGTCACCCCCAGCCGTTGCAGCTATTGTCAATCCAGCTGTCGCTATTGCTGCTGCTTTCGCTTCTTCTTTATTGAAGTTGCCTACAAATGTTGTTCCTGTTCCACCAACCATCCCTTGTAAAAATGATTCAGCAGCTTCTTGCGAAAACATAGCGTTAACAAAATCATCAGCAATTTTTTCTTTTGATTTACCTTGTCCTATAGATTGTTCAACCGTTTCTATTAAAGTTTGTCCATATTCTGTTACTCCCTCTGAAGTACCAGCGGTTAATCTAGCACCTAACCTTGCTAATCCTTTTGTAGGCAACTTGTTTAAAGTGCTTTTCATAACTTTTGAAAGACCAAATCTTTCTAATGCACCCGCAATAACACCTGTTACTAAAGGCGTGTTGTAATCAACTTCGTCTGCATATTGATCTGATGTAACAAATTCTTCTACCGTTAAACCTTTTTGCTTTGCTCTTTCTTCATTTACATTTAAAAAAGCTCGTGCGTAAAAATCACTATAAATACCAATACCAGCAGTTACAGTATTTATAGCTATACTTTCTCCAAATGAAGTTAAAGCATTAACCACACCCGCAAAAACTTCTCCGGCATCTCCTTCTTTAAAACCTTCTATTATTTCTCCAGTTTCCCCTCTCAATGACTCAAGCCTATTTATTTCAACAACAGCTTCAGACATATCTTTATCTTTAAGACCTTGTGTCCAAAAATCAGATTTACCTTCAACAAACTTATCCATAGCTTCATCACCAAATATATTTCTTGATAAAGTATAAAAACCTACATTTAATCTTTCATCAAATCCTTGTATACCTAATGAAACATTTTTAAGACTATTTATTATTTTTTCCCCTACAGATAGTTCTTCTTGTGATTCCAACGAAGTATTTCCCAAGTTGGATTCCATATTGAGCGCTGTTCCTGGCTCCACAAACGCACTCTGATTTGTGGGTGATGTCTTTGCTTGTATGTTAGGATTTTTTTGTAATAATTCATCAAAAGTATAGCCCCTTTTATCAGCTACTCTTTGTAAAGAGTCCTTATTAAACGTTTTTCCATTAATAATATATTCTTCCATATTTTATTTAATTTGGTATTTCAGATTCTAAATCTTCATCTATTGACGCTAATGCCTGTTCGTATTCTAATTTAGTTTTAAACCCAGCTTCTCTCATGTAATCAAGTACTGCTAAATCTTTTTTAGTAACACCTGCTATTTTAGTAACTATACCAAAATCTTTTAAATCTTCTCTATCTGATTCTGAAAGATCATTTCTTTCATCTATTGTTAATTTTGTAGCAGGGGTCGTATTAGTTGTTTCTAATAATAAATTTATTTTTTCTTTTTTAGTTTCAGATTTTAAACCACCCGCTTCAAATCGCTGTTTACCTATAGGCCTGCCTTCAGCGTCAGTTCCTCTAGCATTGGTGTCCCAAGCTGCTTCTCTTATGTTTTTTTCAGAATAAACACCCTCATAATCCCTTGCTATTGTTTTCATTATATCTTCACCTATAGCATCTCTCCCTGATCTTCCTATAAATTTTTTAGCATCAGATCTGCTTATAGATTCATCAGAAGCATTCTTGATAAAATCAGGATAATCTGTTGTTACTGAAGTTGTGTTGGTATTAGCGCTTTCAAGCTCTTTACGCTCAGGCATTTCAATACTATCTATATTCTGCAAATAAAAGTTTTTATAATCGCCTAAAGCTTTACCTGAATAATTTTCTGAAGCAAAAGCATCGTCAATTTTTCTTCTATCATCTCTATTAAGTATATCTAAATTTAAAGTTGTAGTCTCTATACCGTCCCCGGTTAATCTTTCTTCTAGTTTTATTTCAAATTTACCATTACCTAAATCAGTAACTTTCCTAACTTCTTTATTGTCTATTTTTTTACCTTTTAATAAACTATTATCTCCAGCTAATCTTCCTTCGTTTATATACCTACTAGTTTGATTTGTAATAGCTTTAAAAGCGTCTACACCTGGTGATGGCTTTAATACAGGTTTAGGGACTGAATTTTTACCATATTCAATCCTTGTTTCTTTAAGTTTATCATACAGCTGTTGTGGTGATAAATCATCAAGTATAGCTGATTCTTCTCCATATACATTTACTAATTGACTTTTAATTTGAAATACGTCTTTAGGATTAGTTAGTGTATATGACGCTTTCATTAAATTATCAATGTTTGTTTCGTAATCTTCTTGACTTTTTGACTTAGCTGCTATTTCTAAATTTGAATTCCTTTGACCAGCAACTTGTGTTCTATCATAAGTGCTGTTTTTAAACTTTTGGACCATTTCTTGCACCTCCTGAAAGCTGTAAGCTTTTTCATCTCCCTCAAAAATATAGTTGTTATTATTGTCTAACGTATACTTGCTACCCCCTATTTTAGTAATTTTATCATGTATATCTGGGTCCACTAATCCTGAAACAGTTTGTGCTATTTGTGGATCTTCAAGCTGCATATTTAAAGCGCCTACTTCTCTTTCTAATTCTATATTTTGTACATAACCTTTAGCCTTATTAGAAGCGTCTTGTACTATTTTATCCATTATAGATTTTTGTGCTGCACCTGATATTTTTATATCTTTACCAGTTTCATTTAATTTTTCATTAGCAGCAGCCATTTCCTTTTGTATAAGCTCAGCATACTTAGGTGGTAATCCATTAGTGTCCCAAGTCATAAAATTAGCTTTTGCAAGCGCACTTCCATCTGCTATTTTTTGTTCTCTTATTTCTACGCCTTTAGCTAACTTTTGGGCAAAATCTCCAGCCCCTGCTGCAAATCCTTCCCTAAAAGCCATACCTTTAGCGGCTTTACCTGCTGCTACTGCAGCTGCTCCTTGTATTAATGCTTTATCTGCCATAATTTTTTATTTAATTTTGTCCAGGTGTTTTTGCGCCAAATATACCGCTCATAAAATCTGCAGCGCCTTGTCCAAATAAACCTTTTGCAGCGCCCACACCTAATCCAACTGTTCCTAAAGCACCGCCTAAATCAGCTGTTGCTTGTGCTCTAGCTTGTTGTGCTGTTGCATATCTTTGTTGTGCCATACCTAATAATGTACCTGTTTTATCAAACTCTCTATCTTGTACAGCCATTGCTCCTTGCGCTTGTGCACTTTGTATATTCATTTCAGCACCTGCTGTTGCTAAAGATAATTGTTGTGCATTTTGTGCTGATAATCTTTCATTAGCAATTTCTTGCTCTTCTATTCTTGCGGCTATTTGCTGCTGATTTTTTGATTGCTGCTGTGCTAATGCTTGTGCTATTGCTGCTGCTCCACTTCCACCAGCTGCACCTCTAACAGCATCTAGTGTTGTCGCTAGGGAAGCTTGTTGTTCTTGAGCCGCAAATTCTGAAGCTTGTGTTGCAATTCTCATATCTTCTAATTCGTTCTCAACGTTTTCATAAGGATTTGTTAAATCTTCAAAAGCGTTATCAAACTTAAAATTTTGAAATGCAGACATTTGTTGATTATATTGGCCTCTAGCCTTTTTTTCCTCTCTTCTTCTTTTTCCTCCGCCGAAAAGACTACCAATGCCTTTTATTATGCCGGGTACCGCTGATGCTACTAATGATATTGGTTCCATATTAATTACTACTTATAAATATTTCTGAGTTTACTGCGAATAGTTCCGCATGATCTTTTGAATTGTTGTTTAAATTTACCTCCCCATAATACCCAATTATACCTGATGTATTCTTAGAATTATCTTTTCCAAAAAATATATAACTTGCTTGGGTTAAGCCTGATAAATTACCAGTTGCATTACAAACTATATAACTATCTTCTATAGTTTGAACGGGGCCAATTTTTTTAACCACATCTGAATTACCTGATGTATCTAAAAAATATATTGTATCACCAACTTGAAGTGATGTATTTTTTGTAAATGTTGTTTGTAACGTTATTAAGCTCATATTCTTATTATTACATGTTTTTACGGACAATCAATGAGATAAGCACTTGACAACGAATACCCATTCCAAATATGATAATACTGTTCATCTGTTGAATAATATTTTGTCCCCGACATTAATGTTCCACAACCCGATGCTGTATATATTTGTGTTGAGTTTGCAAGAGTAGTTCCGTTGATATATAATGTTCTTGCATTTCCTCCTCCACATAAATCAGCTGCAGCATCTTCATCTGTTTCTGGATTGCTAGTTGTAAAAAAGGCTTGCACACTGTTACATGAAGCTTGCGGAATTGATACTTGAGCTATATCTCCTGTACAAGGATCTGTACTATTAATTGTTCCTGTGAGAGTAACACCTGCGGAAAGCGTTAATGTAACTCCACTTATTAATTGTGATTTAGTAGCACTTGTTGGACTTACAGTCCCTGAACTTACAGTAAACCCTATAGACGATGTTCCTGTATGTCCTGACCCAAATGTACCTTTTACAACTTGTGTTCCTGCAGTGCTATTATAATTTCCTTGTGTACTTAAAGAAAAACTACAATCAGCAGAATTAGCAGTTTGACAAGCTGAACAACTATTGTGAAATGTAACTATTTCAGAATGACTTTGATTGCCCGTAGTAGTCCCAATAATTTCATAACATGTTACTGTGGTTGTTCCTAACTCAAATATTGTACCATTAGAAAGTACAGGTATACTTGTATATCTTACAGTTATTACTTCATCATCATCAGTACAATCAGATTGAAGTGCTTGAGCATTATAAAATCTTTCTACAGATACGTTTGCTTGCCAAAATATAGAATGAGAAGCTGAAGTTTGAGTAATTCCTGATGCAGTTGCTATAACTCTATAATAAATATAACCACCTGAGCTTGATGTTGTGGACAGACTTGCGGAAGTAGCACCTGATATATTTGCAAAGCTTGAATTATCGGTTGATGACTGCCATTGATAACCTGTTGGTGTAAATCCTGAAGCTGAAGCTGTTAATGTTGTAGTTTGGTTTGTTGGTTTTGAAGTTACACCGCTAACTGAAACAGAACAGCCTGTACAGCTACAACAATCTGAAAATGGCTGAAATGGGAATGATCCTGAAACCTGTGCGCTGTAATCTACATTTCCTGAATAACTAGCATTTGTTATTTTATAACATCCATCTGTAAAACCACTTCCTGTTAAATTAAGAACCTGCCCGTTTTGATAACCAGCTGCGTTTGTAATATTAAAATTATATGTTGAGCCTGATGGACAAGCTTGCGCTGTAAGCTTTTGAGTTGGTATGGACCATGTTACTGTTTTAGCTGCTGGATTTGTAATACCACCTGGTGTTGTTCCTCCTGATACAGTACATCTATATATAACATTACCTTCAAAAGAAGTTGATACTGTTGCTGCATAAGTATTGCTACTACCTGTTTGTACTTGCGTTCCATCCGCTGTCCATACAAATTGAGTTCCGCTAAATCCTGATTGTTCCGCTGTTAAAACAACAGTTGCATAAGAACTTGCTGAAGAAGCACCAGATATTACAAAATTACTACAACTTTGCCATCCACCTGCTACCGCAAGAGTTCCTCCCGCATTTACATATGCTCTTATTATACCATTAGAATATGTACCAGCCGCAATACCACTTGTTGAGCCATTTGCATTACTATAAAACTGTGTTGTTGTTGCTAAACTTGTTAAACTATTACCATATAAAGTTACTTGGTTACTTGAATCTGTACAAGCTGTTGAACTTGGGCTTGATCCAGATCCTGCATTAACATAATTTAATGTATATTGTGGAAAATTATCCCATCTTATACTAACAGGCGTTGCGTCAGTTGCTGTTTTAGTATTGCCACTTTCAGTATAAGTAACAACACAATTATAATATGTTGTTTGACCAGCTGAATTACTAACTGTATTGAAATTAACATTTAACGTTGAACTTGTTGCACCAGATATATTTGATAAGCTATTTGCATTTGTACCACCTTTCCATTGGAATGTTGGTGTTACTCCTTGTGGTTCATTTGATCTTGATGTTGCAGATAACGTTCTTGTTTTTAAACTACCTCCCTCATATATAAACGAAGCTGCTACCGGCGAAGTAACATCAACTGTTGGTGTTAACATTAAAGTACAACTGTTATGTGTACTTGCTAATGTTGGCGCTGAATCATATTGATTTTCATTAAGAGTTAAGTTTATTGCTTCTACTTTCCAATAATCATTACCGGCTTGTTGGCTTGTAAAACTTATTACATTGCCAACTGCTAATGCGTCATTTCCGTTTAAATCAACTAAAAAGTTTTGATCACTACTAGAATTATCACATCTTGATGCTCTTATACCTTGATTACCACCAGGATTACTACTACAAGCTGAATGGCTACCCGGCACTCCTCCGGAGTTTATGAATCTATAATTTGTTCCATCGGAGTATGTTCCTTGCTGAAATCCTGATGTGCTACCTTGATTATTTATAGCAAATTGTGTTGCGCTTGTAAAAGTTCCATTACCAAATATACTCAGTGTATTTGTTTCTGTACACGCGCCTGAATTAACTGACGTACCGCCACTTGCAAATTTTAAATTACTGTGAGAAGTCCAAGCTGTCCAAGCAACTGAATGTTGGGCTGAGTTTGTTGTATTGTTTATTTTTACTTTATAATATTCTGTACCTGCTGACGATTCAGAAGTTATTAAAGTTGCAGATGTAGCACCACTAATAGCGTTACTGCTTCCTGGTGTAAAACCAGAAGAAGAACTTTTATACCATTGATGAGAAGTAACTGTTCCTGTTGTGCTAGCTGTTAAAGTAACATTTGCACCAACCATTGCGCTACCAGCACCGTTTATAACAACCGTTGCTGCTTGAGGTGCTTGTATTGTTGCTGTTGTTCCATTACATAAACCATTTGTCACTGTTGCTGTTATTGTAACACCTTCGCTTAAAGTTACTGCTAATCCTCCAGCTAATGCTGATTTAGTAGTTGTTGTTGGTGATATTGTTCCGCTACTAACAGTTAAAGCTATTGCATCAGATCCTGTATAATCAGTACCACTAAATGTTCCTGTTAATGTTGTTCCTCCTGATGAATATGAACCAACAGCTAATGACAGACCACAACTACCAGCAGAACCTAATGCTGAATCAGTACAGGTTAATGTCCCTGAATTTGTATAACCCGATGGTATATTTATTACAGCTGAATATGTATTCGTACCTGCTTGATACGTAGTTGGGCTATAAGAAGCAATTGTTCCTGCTGCTACAGTACCACTAACTGTTGCGCCAACTGTTCCATTAGGTATCTGCAAATTAGCATCTGTACAAGTAAACGCCGCATTAGTTGCACCAGCTAAATCAGTACAAGAAATAGTACTGCCTGAATTATCAAAACCAGATGGTACTAATATTGTTGCTGTATAAGTGCTTGTTCCCGCTTGATATGTTGAAGGTGATATGGATTGTATTGTACCTGATGAAACTGTTCCTGTTACTGCATTTCCTACTGTACCACTATTTACACTTAGTCCAGCATTAGCACAGCTAAATGTTATTGTTCCACTGTGTGATGATATATTACCTAAACCTTGTATTGAAAAATCTTTTAATCTTGAATCTAACTCTTTCCCTGATATAGTATTTAATTGTGTTTCAACACCTGATATTAATCCAAAGTACTTGCCTTCTTTTTCTTTAAATTCTAAAATTTGCCCTTTTTGCTGGTCTGTAATTATTTCTTCAGAACCCACGGTCCAGCCAGTAGTACCTTCATAAGTTAAATTTTTAAAGTTTTTAATTGCAGAAGCATCTTGATTAAATATTAATTTAATACCAGCAGTTTTTCTTTCACCATAAAAATTACCTCTTTCAGCATTGGGGTAGTGGTGCTCGTATAATTTTCCTAAATAACATGTATAATACTTACCATTTAAAGAAACACCTGCATCTGGTATAAAATTTAATTTTGAAACCCATCCCTTTGTATCTTCGCTATAACTTATTGAAACTCCATAATTTACTAAACTAAGGATAAATTGATCCGAATGAATATCATAACTACCTATTATACTAGTATTACTTTCGTTTAATAAGTTTTCTCTAAAAAAACTTGACATACCAGCCTCTGATATTACTGTAATTTCATCTCCTGATATTCTTAATACAGCCCCGCGAGCTTTATCTGTAAAATATATTCTGTAACCATGAACTGCAAAAGATTCAGGATTTCTTGATATACCATAATCACCTGCAAAAGCTATTGCTTGCCCTAATACATTTTCAGTTGCTGTTAAATTAACATTACCATCAGCATTAAATAAAGCATCTTTATTAGCTAAAACTTTTAATACTTTATCTTCACAAAAAGCTAATATATTTGTATCTCTTGTGTATAATTTTTGTATACTACCATATTCAGGATTTAATTCTTTAGTTATCTTTAACCCTACATTAAATTCATTTAATTTATTTATACCACCTAATGAATTATATATGCCTGAATATATTAAAGAACTTTTTTGATTACGTTCTTTATAATCACCTTCTATTGTTGTTGAAACTTTTACACCTGGCGATACAAAATCTTCATTAAAATCATCATTAATAGTGCTGGACTCAACGCCGTTACCCATTACATAAGCGTTATGCCAAGATAAATCTTGTTGTTGTCCCCATTTGTTTTTATCAAAACATTCACTTGTTTCGTAATATATGTCTAATACTTCATCATCTGGTATTGTTTCAAATACAGCTGGTGAATTACCAGCAGATGAAATATCAATATTTGAGTTTTGGCTTGAATATGTTATTTGAAAAGATGTAGGAAACTTGTTGCTGTTATATTTTACTTCAACCTTAGTTACAGTGTTATCTCCATCAGCAAAAGATAAACCAGAACCTGGAATGCCCGCAACGTGTCCTGCTAAATCTGCATATGCACCTCCTGCTGAACTACCTACAACGCTTGATTGAAAATGCTCTGTTAAGCTGTTAAGATTAGCTATATCAGTAGTTGAAACAACTTCAAATATATTACCATCTTTAAAGTAAAACTTAGTTACTTCCACTCTATCTTGAGAATCAGGTGCAGTAACTTGCCCTAAAAATAAAGCATTACTTATACTAGAAGAATTACCTTGTTTAAAATCAATTTCTAATATTTCACCGTTTGCTCCCGCTAATCCTTGATTTGTAAAAATACTGTCAGTTATTTTTGCGGTCTTTTTTACTTTAATAAAAAATTTACCATCAAAAGACTCTACTGCATCTATGTTTTCAGGTTTACCACTTGATATATCTAATATCTTAAATTTAAAATCATCAGGATTACCACCATAAGATAATCTAGTATTTGAGTTTAATGCTTTTTTAAGCATCATGTACTGCCCCTCTTTTACTTTATTTATTTCGTAAGAAGGTACAACTAACCAACATGTGCCCGAATCTTCTTTATCATTTTTAACAGTTTCAACTATTAAATTATCAAAATTATTAGAACTAGGTTTAATATAATACTTAAATTTTGTTAATCTAGAATTTGATGGGAATGAACCACCCATCGTAATACCTAATTTAGTACCAGCAACTGTTCCTGTATCAAATGGTATTTTTAATGTACCGGATCCTGATCCACCATCTGCTGTTATAACAGGTGTTTGTCTTCCGTATTCATCCTCAAAAACAACACCTATTTCATACTTCCTACCTGTTTTTATTGTTCTTGTATCGTATAACCCAGTACCTGTTCCAGATATAACACCAGATGAAGTTAGTTGATTATTACCTATAAATATTCTTCTTGTTAATTCAGCGTCTATAGTACTTCTCCCTAGTGTGGTAACAGTATCAAAAACAGGGCTATAGCCTGATACATCTAAACCATCTTCATAATTACCAAATACTATTCTATTGCCAACTACTTCAACTGCTTTTGCTTTATGAGGTATGTTATCAAAAGCTCTTAATAACTGATCTTCTGGTATAACACTTTTTTTAACTGTTTTGTTTGCAATATAACCATTAGTATTAGCAAGTATTGCATTAGCTTTGCTTATAGAATCATAAAGATATATATTAGCGTTATTTGATTCTTTATAAACAATTTCAATGCTTTCAAGTGAATTATGTGATGTATCAAATTCAAACAGCCTAGCTTCTTCAATATTGTTTTCCATTTGATTGTTAAACCCCTCATCTATATCATATGAATTAGTAGCGCTAGGTAAGAATACCGGCTGTGTAAAAGGTGATATTGGGGATCTTTGGCCATTGTTAAAAACAAATCTATAGGCAAATCTTACAAATTTATTTTCAAATATAGGTGTTGTTGTTTTAGTAGCAGCTGCAACTTTTATTCTAACACCAGGTGCCTCATCAGGCTTTTTAGTTATTAAAGCAATATCTTTTTCTTCAAAATTATTACCATTTATTTTACTTGTATAATTAAAAAGAGTTGTACTGTTGTTGGTATTAAAAAACCCATTAGTTACAGAATCATCTAAATTAATAATTTTTGGTTCAGAATTGTCGTCTGTAAATATTAAAAAATTATCTAATATAGTTATACCTGTTATTTTTGTAATATTTTCAAAGTTTAATACCTTAGTTGGTCTAGCGTCTAAAATTACTGGCTTAGTTACAGGTGTTGTTCCTGGAGTGTATTCAATAATACCATGCACAGATGTTCCCTTAATAAGCATATATAGTTTATCTGTTTCTGTGTTTTCAATCATACCAACACATACACCACCCATACCTGTATTGGAAACAATGTAATTTCCTAATATATTTTGGACCGTACCCGCGTCATCACCTTCTGTGCTTGCTATTTGAATATTAGAAGCGTCTCTATACTCTCCCTCAGGAATCAATCTCTCATCGAGGTCCTTATTCATTTTTCCACGTAGGAAAGCGTTTTTTATTTCTGGCATTTAATTAATGTTTAATCTGCTTAGACTTGCCTCTCATTACTTGAGTAAGCTCTTTTAATTTAAGGTTAGATAATCTTAATTTAGCATTACGCATTGCTGCTCTTCTATCTCTTCTAAATCTATTTACTATGTACTCTGGGATGTTTGCTTTTGCAGATAATACCGCATGAGCTATGTATTTATATATTGCTTCTTCTGCTAATTTATGTATTTGCATTTCATTATCAGTACCAAGTCCGTCTGAAACATATTTTAATGTTATGACTTTCCCTGCTAAATTGCTGCTGAAACCAAACTGTCCGTTTGCTTCATCTATTATAAATACACCGTTTATTTGTGTAGTTTCTGGATCTATACCAAATCTTTTACCCTCACCCAGCATTGCATTTCTGTCATTGTCTGAATAAAAGTAATCATCATTTAATTCTGTAGTTGGTACATTTTTAAATCTTTCTGTGGTTAAGGATGTAGCTGTTAATAATGTTTCGTCATTATCATATAAGTATTCAGCTGTATCATCTTGTAATATTGCTTGTGATGGTCTTGAAGTTATCTTTGAAGGATATATTACTCTTTCTAATCCATCTCCGTCTATCCATGCTAATTGCGTATAATTAACATAATCTTGCGGCATTGGTATTGTAAGTGATGCTCCTACTTCTATTTCCTGTATTTTTTCAACTCTTGATACATCATAGCTAAATTCCTGTATTGCTCTTTTAGTATGAAACAATACATCAAGTTTTCTTGCATTATCAATAATTTTACCATCTCCTACATATGAAACCATAAAGTTATTTACAATATCATTTAAAGCAATATATCTGTAGCTACCATGCTTTATGTTTTTTAACTTAACTTGTATTACTGTTCCATTAGCCGGCGCTGTTGTAAATGTTATTACACCTGTATTAGCAACATAAGTATATTGATCATCATCAATTTCATTTCCTGCTTGATATACTATAAAATCATTTTCTATAGCTGGTAATGGGTCAAATGTAACAGTAAAATTTTTGTTAGAACCGTCACCAGTAAAATTATTTGCTACTGTGTAATATTCTTTAGCTGTTTGTGTTATTAGTCCCATTTATTAAGATTTTTCTTGTGTTAATTTTTTTGTTTCTTTTGCATCTGCTAATTGAGCTATATTAGGATCTTTAATACTTACTCCCGCGTATAACAATATTTTTAATACAAGATTTGTTTCTTCAGAGTCGTGTAGTTCAAAATCAGTAGAGGCGCTAGCGTTATATAAAGCATTACCCACAACAGTTTGAGAACTCCATGTGACTTCATTTGGTTTTCTAACATATGTTATTGATATGTTTGCATTTATAGTAGTTGGATAAACTATTAGTCCCCAGTGATTAGAAGTATTTCCTATGTTTTGGATATATACGGGATTACTAGTTGTAGGCGCTGTAAGTTTTGATAATTGATATTCTAATAAATTTTTCTTATCAATTTGTTCAACAGGTGTTGTATTATTATATATTACAGTTCCTAATTTATGTAAATCGGATGGTAAATGAAAATGGTCCGTCATGTATGATACACTTGCGGACTTTTTAAATTTACTTAATTTTTCATTTATTAATTTTGGCAAATCAGAATACTCAGTATCATTTTTTGGTAATCTACTATATTGATTTAAGTCAAAGAAATACTGTTCGAATACTTCAAGCTGTGCTTGATTTGCAAACAAATTAAATTCTTGTGGTGTTACATACCCACGGTTTTCTTTATTAAGAATAGCTAATACTCTTTGAT
>Ga0222715_10001873_pt1 | contig 19707 bp, 4 predicted proteins | sample C33_9DmetaG_FD_165056 | JGI IMG/M metagenome (GOLD analysis project Ga0222715, IMG submission 165056) | Estuarine water microbial communities from San Francisco Bay, California, United States - C33_9D | ecosystem: Environmental > Aquatic > Marine > Unclassified | place: USA: California... | reverse complement strand
ATTCAGGTCATAACCTACCTGACCTGGGATGACCATTGCACCATCTTTGAACAGGTGAGCACCTACACTCTCTACCTGATTCTGTAAGACGCTCTGCATCGTTGTGAGCTCTCTCGCCTGAATAGGAAATCCAGGACGGAACAACACTCGATAAAAATTCTTATCCTTATCGAAGTCGTCGTAGTAAGGGGAGACGTTGAGGTTAGTATTTTGTGCCATTAGAACTCGATTACAATTTTGATGTCTTCTACCTGGTCGTTTGCACGACTAATTGCTCTTCTATTATCTATATAAACAACCTGACCGCTGTTTGATTTAATCTCTGGTTTTGCATATCCAGATGTAAATCTCATACCCAAATCATATTCAGTATTGTTAATTGTCCTTGAGGATGTATTTGGAACAGCAGGGAAATTAACGTCTGGTTGTCCAGCAGCACCAGAAGTAGCACCACTGATAACATTAGAACCATCAAACTCATTTTGTGTACCAGTAACTTCTGGGAAAATGCCATCAATTGCGTTCTGGTAGTACTTAAGAACTTTAGTTGTTGGATTCCAAGAAATTACACGACCACGAGCAGTGATGTTCTGTCCACCAATAACACGAGTTTGTGTAATAATTTCATCTGGGGAATAATTTCCCTGGAATGTTGGGGCAAAAATAACTGCTTTTGCAGCAGATACTGTCAAATCAGAAATCAGTTCTTCAGTACCAAACTTCAGTGGATTGGTAATCAATCCAATACGACGATAATCGTTGTCAATTGGGAAATCACCAGCACCCTCATCATAGGAGAGTTTAGCATTAATCATAACTCGATATGCACCCATCTCAACAACTGGGTCAGAACCATGACCACCAGGAGGAGGAATGATTACGTCAATCTGAGCACTAGTACCAGTACCAATACCAGTAATGTTTTCAATACTAACTTTTCCGAAAGTATACCCAGTACCACCAGAAGTTACAGTAGCAGAAATAATTTTACCACCATCTACAACAACTGATAATCTACCACCTGTTCCGTCTCCATTGATGGCGACGTTATCATAAGTTCCATTGTTGTATCCAGAACCAGCAGCGTTGATAACAACCGTATCAATTTCACCAGCAACAGCATTAGTTCTTACCGCATCATTTGTAAAAACTGGCATGTAATCGCCAGAGAAAAACTTCAAGACCGAAGCAACAGGAATTGTATACATATACTTCCAACGATAACCATCGCCAGTAGTGATGATAGATGTAGAAGTTCCAGTGGGTTCGACTGTAGAGGGTTTTCCGTTAGGGTCGGAAGGAGAAGTACCGTTATAAATGCACTTATAAACTTGATACTGAGAGTTTACAACATAAAAGTCAGAATCATATAGTTTCGTAGCACCCGAGGAAGCGGTCTTACTGGGAGAATAGTCATGACGATACATGTCATATGTAAAACCAAGTCCACCAGTAGTTTGTTCTGGAGAAACCCAGTCAATTCTACGGACAACCTGAATAGTATCTGAAGCGAGTACACGCTTCAATGAAACCATATCATCATAAGAATCAGAAAACTGCGAAAAAGAATCCACTGCCTGAGGAGGGGAATTTTCATTATCCCACGACTGGGGTCTTCCAATGAATAGATATACTCTATCTCTGGAATCTCCAGCAGCGGCATCACTCTGGTTGGCATCGGGACCCTCCAAAGATTTGATAAATTTTTTCGCTGAAAAAATTCTGAATTGATCAGTAAGTAAAGCTGCCATTTGCTATGGATACAATGTTCCTCTACTTGTCTATTTATGAAGTTTGTACAACCGTCTGATACGAGACGTTCTTGATTCTGTAAGAAGCACCCGCATTACCTGCTAATTTTTCACCACCAAGAATTGCATATGCTGCTGCACCAGAACCAGTTGTATCTCCTGGGTCATTAGTAAATGTAATTGTTGGACTTAGAATTCCAGTATTGACTGTTTGTTTATATCCATATCCACCATTTGTAACTGTTAAGGATGCAACTTGGTCTCCAGCAGTTGTCATTACTGGAACTGCAGTTGCTTGAATGTCACCAATATTTTCAATAGTAACAGTTGGAGGTGCAGAATAGTTTGTACCAAGGTCTTGTACAACAATGTCAACAACTGTTCCAGTAGAGGAAAATTCATATAACAAACCGTTTACTCCAACATTAACATTACCAGTATTATATGGAACAACATCCTTAACAACTAAAACACCAGACTGTGAGTCCCAAGAAACTACAGTTCCTCTAACGCCAGATATATCTCCCGTTACAATCTCATTAACTCCATAATTTGCACCATTTCCATCAAGTTTGTCCAGAGTAATTGTTATAAGAGCAACATGTTCTACACCTTCGGACAATCCACCAGCGCCGATAATTGTTGCAAATTTTTGCTCTGGATATGGTGTAGCGTCCAGAACACTATCACCAACTTGGAATAGTGTTGTATTCTGTCCACCTTGAGTTTCTTCAATACCATATAAGGAATTGAAGATTCCACCATCAAGATTAATTTGACCATCAAATCCAGTACCAGTGTTAATAAGATCGGGAATTCCATCTCCAGCGCCTTCATTTTCTAAAATATCTTCAAATGCTCTATCTCGTAAAGTAGTAATACCCGTTGCTTGTAACAGTGCGATTGAATCTCCTTCAGAGTTCAAAATAATATGTGGAGCAAAACCAGCAGGTGCAGTTTCTGGAAGTCCTGCATCAAATTGAACAATTGCGTCTTCAGTAGAAGCAATTCCAGCATCAATGAATGCCAATTCATCAATCTCAAAGGTTACAAATAGTTCTCTAGTGTTTGGATTCCAATCATAAACTTTTGCAATTTTATTATTGGCACTCTCAACTCTTCGTATTACTCTATCACCAACGTTAAATTTATATGCAGATACTCCAGCAACATCTTGAGATGTATCTAGGATAACTCTTTGGTCATAATTAAAATTAGTACCTCTTGTAAGTCCAGTAAATCTACCAACATCTTTTCCAGTATACGCAACAATTTCATTGTTTAATAGGAAATTTCCAGAACCAGGGAATGCATCTGTAGAATCAACATAAATTGTTTCATCTGCAGCACCGACATTAGAAACCAATCCAGTAAGATATTGAATTCCAGAGTTAAATGCCTGTCTTGCTCGATTTCTTCTCTTTAAATTGACTAATTTTGTAAAGATAATATTCGGAGGATTGACATAACCATTTCCAGGTTCTGTTACGTCAATACCGACGATCTTTCCTTGGTCAACTCTAGCAACAGCTTTTGCACCAATACCACCACCTCCAGTAATATAAACATACGGAGGTTCTTGATAAAAATCACCTTCATCGACAATATCAATTCTAGTGAGTTTCCCTAAAGTATCAATTTCTGCAGCACCCTGAGCACCTTGACCACCACCACCTTCAAAAATAAGAGTTGGTGGGGTAGCAAAACTTCTACCCTCATTTAACAGTGTTAATCCAGTTACCGTTTGAACAACTGGAGTTGCAGTGGCACCAGAACCCTCTCCACCCAGAATTCTTGCTTCTGCAGGTGTAAAATATCCATCGCCATTTTTAGTCATCTTAATATAAGAGACTTCACCATTTGCATTTAAAACAACATCTCCTTCTGCACCAGATGGGAATTCGGAAATTAAATCTGGAACAGCATCTCCTTCAAATAGAGGTCCACCAAAAAATTGAGGTCCGATACAGTATGGGAAGGTTGGAACTCCTTCAGAATCTTCAGTTAAAAAGTATGCATATGTTCCGTTTGGATATTCAGGTGTGGTTACATACGCACCATTAAATTCATCTAAGTCACCAACTGTTTCGTCATATATGTAATCTTGATACAGATGCCCCATCTTGTATCCATCTTGAATACTTCTAATTCCATATTCAGCATTTGCATATGAATACGTATAGAGTATTCTAGGAATATCGGAAGCAACTTCAAATCTAAGTTCTCTGGTTGCAGCTGCAGTAAAACCACTTACATACTGAGTATACGTTACCTCAGAACCATTGAGATAAAACTTTAATTCTGGATGACGATATAAGTATTGTAGATTTCCAACGTCTCCAAGGTCTTGAGTTGGATGCCATCCATCATCATCTTCAGATAGTAAAAGTATATTTCCATCATTAGACGAATCATCTTGATTGAAAATGTACGTTTTGCCCCTCTTTAAATTAAGGAAATTGGGGATACTTCCATCGTATAAAAACTTGCCGCCAGAAGTTGTAATTGTATAGGTAATTGTTTCTGGTGTAATTACTTCTTGTCTAGCACCATCAATTTCAGCACCTACTTTAAATCTGTAAGAAGAAGTTGCTTTTTCTACAGCACCGTTTGTTCCAAAATATCCAAATGGACCATAAATGGGGTATCCATCGAAAGACATTCCCAAAATTTTAGAATGACCGTCTGGATGTCTAGAGAAATCATCTTCACCACCACCATATGTAACAGACTTAACACCATAGTGGTCAAAAACAGAAGCAGTACTAGTTGCTTGATAGATGTAAACAATCTGGTTTTCTCTCCTAACATCAGGAGGAACACCTACAGTAACTGTTCTTAAACTCGTAAAACTATTATCAAAATAACGAGCAACATAACTAGAACCATAAACTGTACCAGAGAAGAAGATTCTCAAATCTTCATTGAAATCTGGTTGTTCTCCACCATTAAAACTATTTCCTCTAATGACTTCAATATCTAAAGTAACGACATTTCTAAGATCTAAAGTAAGTCTAATATGTCTATTGCCACCGTCACTACCAAACCTAATGTGTCTTCCAATATTAAATCCACCAGTAGTTCCAGTACCAGTACCACCATCAGTAACAAAGGTCCTAAAAAGTTCTCCAGAATACTGACTAAGGATGTCATCTGGTTCAACAGTAACCGCACCTTTGAAAAAGTTGGTTATATAATAATCATTTGGAGTTAGGTCATTATCTGGAGTTGTATCCAGAACCATATATCCTTCATGTCCAATATATCCAGACATATGTCTGTGATATTGGCAATAATAATAAATTCTATTTGTTTCATCTTCATTCATAATGAAGATTGGTTTTAATGGTTTCTCGTAGTCAGCGCCAACAGCATTAGATTCTCCAGTGCTGTTTAAATACAAGTTACCACCAGATTCATTTAAAATACCGTCTTGTACGGTACTAAACTGCATTGGATGTCCATTTGGAAACAGTGAATTTGGTTGATTTGTGATGTCATCCTGATTCCAAATGATTACATAATTTTTCTTTACTCTAATGTTTTCTGGCGCAAAATAGAATTCACCAGGAATAAATGGACCAAATTCCGATGCTTCTGGTCCAAAATCAATATAAAAAATACCAGAGGGAAAAGTTCTTGGTTCAGTTGAAATCGTGAATGTAAATCCAGTTGAACCTAAGATTTCATCGTCCTCTTCAAATGTATCACTGACATTTCTCAAATAAATCTGAGTAATTTGATTGAAATTATTTCTAATAATTTTAACAATCTCTGCTGAGGCAGCATTACCACCAACTTTGACTAAAGTTCTACCAACTTCAATAGAACCTAAAGTTTCATCTAAATTTGATACGTCAACAAGAATATTGTCATATTCTACTTTGATATTCCAAACAAAAATTTTGTGCAGACCCCAATCTAAAGGTCCATGCTTTAATTTAAAGTGCTCAATTAATCTAGACGACTGATAGTAATAGGTATTGTTAACAATTGCCCCATCATAAATATCAGACCTTCGTACATTAGAATTTTCAACCGAATCAAGTTCAAATCCAACTGGTGCTCCGCCAGCATCCGAACCCCACTCTGGAGTGTGCAAAAGCACACCATTAGACATAATACCGAGTGCCTTGTTCTTTTGGAAAGTTCTATTTTGACCAAAAGGAACCTGTTTTCCTCCTCTGTAAATAAAGGTCTGGTCAAAATTTCTATCGAGGATTAAACCAGGACCACCTTGTCGCTCTTCAATAATATCTGCTGGTTTGGGATCGTTATCACTTCGAATTCTAAGTCTATCTACAAGATTTCCTTCATCATCAATCTCAAATTCTCCAGTTGTGGATGAGTTGGGATGATTTTGCCAAATCCTATTAATATCAAACGAATCAATAACACCAGCAGAATCTGTTGTTGGAATAATTTGTAGTCTTAAAGGGTCATATCCACGTCCCCTTTCTAAAACTCTGACGTGAATGATTTTACCCGAATCATCATCAATAATTGGATATAGCAATGCCTCTTCTTCTGGAATGCCACATCCAGTAATTGTCAATCTTGGTGGGTCTGAAGAATCATATCCACTACCAGAATTAACAATACTTACAGCACGTACACCAAAAAATCTGTCGAAAATTGGCTTGATAACTGCGCCAGACCCAGGAACGATCCTTGCCATTTATTATTATTCCTCAGCTTACAACAATAATTGTTCCATTCATGGCAGCATGAATAGTGCATTGATAATAAAGTGTTGTTGGAGCATCCATTGGAACAGTCCAATAAAGAACTGATGTTCCATTTCCAGATTGACCTGCTGTGTATGGGTTACCAGCAAGACCAGTGGTCTCCTGAATCCTAAATGGGTGATTAGCACCGTTTGCACTATTGTCAAATGCGTAAGTGAATCCCCTATACACATAGATTGTTGGGTCATTAGCAGTATTGGGGAATCCAGGACCACTAAATGTGAAGTCTGTAGACCCATTAGCACCAAGTTCCCACCAGGTTAAAGGACTTGCTGCTCTAATCCAATTTGTTCCATTATAAAATAAACTATCTCCCTGAGTAAGTCCACTTGTATCAGTATCTGTTAACCCAGCAAATGTAGATGTTACAGTACCACTAAAATCAATTGTTAAAACATCACCAGTGATGCTGGTTGTAATATTAGAACCACCTTCAATTGCTATTGAATCTGTAGCGGAATCTGCTGTTGTGCTTCCAGTATCTGCAGTAATTGTAGTGAACAGATTTAACTCAGTTAATCCAGACTGGTCATCAGCAGGAATCCATTTACTCCCAGCAGAACTCCACTTTAAAACTTGATTATTTAATGGAGCAGTAGAAACTGTATCTACATCTAAAAGACTATTAATTCCAGAATACTCAGTCAATAGAGCGGCTCTTGTATCGCCAACACCACCTGCAGTAATATTAATATTTACATACGGTCTGTCATCACCATCTACAGTGAAGAAATACCCAGGGTAACTAGCAACAGATGGAGCGTTACCAAGAGCAGCATACTGATTAGTGTAACTAATGCTAGTGGGAAAATCTACAGTGCCATTAGAACCATTAAAAACACTGGTGGTTCCACCAGCGACAATGTTAACATTACCGTTGCCATCTGGGTCTAGCACAACATTCCCACTACTGGATGAAGTAATGTTATTACCATTTACATCCAGAGCAGTGGTCAATAATCCAAAATCACTAGGAGCAAAAGTTGTTCCATTATATTTTAGAACTTGATTATTGGCAGCATTACCAGTTGTGATTAGAAGAGTACTACCATTACCAATAGTTGAGTAAATTTCATCAAAGTTATCATTAACTTTACCACCACCAGTACGGAGGGTATCCCCCGTACTATCATTTGCTGCAGCACCTAATCCAATAGTTTGTTTGGCCATTTGTTGCTAGTTTTTTAGTTATTTATAGGACATATCGATTAATCGTAAACAACCAATTCTTCGCCATAGTCAGCGAGATTTGGTGGAGTCCAATCGTCTGGAACTTCGCTATCGACAGTAATTGCCGATTCTTGATATCCACTTCCAGGATTAGTAACTTCTACAACGTTAACACCAACAATTGCTTTAACTTGTGCGTCAAATCCACTAATAGAATCAACACGAACAACAGGTCTGCTGGTATATCCAGAACCAGGTGCAGTCACAGCAACTTTATCAACAAATCCAGTTCTCAAAACTGCCTGAGCGTCAGCGTTTTGACCAAAGACAGACCCAAGATAATCAAATGTAATCAGAGAGTTGGAGGATTCAATAACAGCAACTTCACGGTCTTCAGTTTCACCCTGAATTGTAATAAAGTCTCCAGGTTCAATTGGAGGAACAACTTCAGCAGCGTCAACGTCCGCTTCAGAACCAACATAAGAGAAGGCAGCAAAACTAGAACCCACGCGAGGAATCTCAGAGAAGATAATTCTAGAACCAACAATCTCAAAACCAACTCCAGGTTCTTGAATAACACCATTGAGAGAAACAATAATATTATTTTCTGGTCTAATTGTGGAAGATTGGACACCCTCAGTTAATGTCAGCGAATAGAAGACATCATCACGCTTAAGGTTAAAGGATTGACGTAAAGAGTCGAACTCAAAACTAATATCATCAAGTTGACGAAGTTTACCAATATAGAATCCAGTAAATGTAGATCCAATGTCGGGTGGTTCGTTGAATTGAATCTTGTCGGAGAATGCATTGTATGCATTTCCTGCACCAGGAGGTTGCAGAATACCATTGACAAAAATGAGCATGTGTCCTGCGGGGTCGGGCAGATATGCTGTTCCATTGCTGATAGTGAGGTCGAATGTGGTTTGAGTTCCATCAAATCCTCTGAAAGACCTCTTCACGCGAGCGCGAGCGATAACCTTATCAAGGATAACAGACTTGTAGTTATTTTGAGAAATCACATAATCATATTCAGACCAAGTTCCAATAACATCGGTCAAATAAAGTCTCTTGTTAATTCCAACAACACGAATGTCATTAACAAGTCCATATGCACCTCCAGATATAGTTAACTTTGTAGAAATTGTTGCATCTGCAACTGCAAATGCTCCGCCTCCTGCAGCACCAAAGTCAGCAATATTATCGGTAATTACAAAATCACCTGTAATGGGGGCAATGTAAAGGTAATTATTATCAGTATCTACACCAGTAATAATTGCTTTCTTAGATACATCACGACCACCAGTATATCTGTAGATGTAATGACCAACTGTAAATCCAGTCGCATCAGAAACTCCCAATCTGATATGTCCACCAGAAATAATTCTGGAACCGATGCCAACATCCAATCCTTCATACTGCTGAACTTCCAAATACAATTCAGTAGTTCCTGCATAAACAACAGACGTTGTTTCATAACTTCCAAGTAAAGTTTCGGTATCTACAGTCAGTTTACCGCCAGAATTATCAAGAACTGCAGATTCGGAACGTAAGAATTCTGTAGGAGATGCGGTTTCTTCAGTTGTGTAACTTAAGAAAGGAATATCCTCTTCAAAATCACCAGTAAGTTTAATCAATTGTAATCTATTCTCAATTGCACTAAGAGTTGCAGTTGTAGTGTTTGCTTGACCTTCGATGATGTCAGAGATTTGCCATGTGCCAGCAGTTACTTCAACATCAAGATACTTATAGTTTTCATCTTCGAAGAATCCATAAACAATACCAGTTACTCCAGCATCACCTTGCTTCTGGACTTCTTCGCCCATGGTGTAAGGTCCATCAGTAATATCACCATCGATACGGAATCTCTTATAAACTTTAGCAATTTGTGCTTCATTTTTAATAATTGTTTCCAATTCAGCATTATTATTACTATAAAGTCCATAGAAATAATCTGATGTACTAACACCGCCACCGATACCAGTTGGTAGATATGTAATTCCATATTCTTTGGTAGGAAGTGTAATGCCAGGATTGACAGTAACATCTGCATAGTAGATGGTATTATCAAGTTGCTGTCTATAGAAGTCAAGATTCACCCTAACAATAGTTAGAATCTCATCGGTATTATATGCTGCTCTCCAAGTTGAATTATCATATGCGTAATTCGAGTTTGCAGTTGGAGATGCAAGAGTACCATTGAGAGCTGACTCAATATAATCTTCGAGAATATCGAGAGTGAAGTTTTTAACATTGTACTCTAAATTGGAGTAGAAGATTTCTCCACCAACAGAAGTATATGCATCAAATACTCCCTTATTAAGTTTTGCACCCCAAATATAAATTCCAGAAACTCCATCACCAGGGAATGCTGGGTTAGTTACACCAGATCTAATATTTACTCTAGTTCTTAATGTACTAAATCCAAAGGAGAATGTAAGTGTGGAATAAACTCTATACCAACCATTACCAAAAGGAACAACTCCAGTAGAATAACTAATCAATCCTCCCTCATTTTGGAAAATAGACCCTGTAGAACCATCTAACAGATTAACATCAAAGAACAATCTTTGTTGGTTAGTTTGACCAGGATCCAAGAATACAGTAAATCTGATACCATCATATTCACCCGCTTTAATAAAGAATGAAGACGTGAATGTTTGATTTTCATCTTCTGTAATAGCACCTTCATCAAAGGATGTCAATTCGGAATCAAATGTAGTGGTTCCTTTATCAAAAGTAGTGTATGCTAACAGACTGTAATCTCTATCAATTCTGTGTTCAACTGTGCCACTAGCATCTGCAATTATTTTTTCTGCAGTCTGTGTAGAGTCTGGAGCAATTGCATTATTTGGAACTAATGTAGCACTGAACGTATTCCAATTGACTTGGAACGCCTCTGGGTTTGTCCACAAATTAGTAGAGGAGAATTCTGCTTCAATAGGCGATTGAATCAGACGAGCATCATTGAAGGTAAGTACATTACCAACATTAGTGTAGTAATCAAACACAGTTCCAACTCCACCAACAGGAATAGTGGAAGTTACACTAGAAGTGCCACCAGTCAATAAATCACCCTCAGCAAACGTGGTTCCTGTAATGGGTCCAATATAAAGAGCATTACCAGTATCTTCAAGAACCTCTGCACTTCCACCACCATCGGAAGTAACTGTCTCACCAGCAGTAAATCTTTCGGTATCAAGAACAACGTTAACGTTAGTAAATGTTGCTGCAACCTGTGGATTACCACCAACAAACGATGCTGTTGGGGGATTTGCTGGGTCATAACCAGTACCAGGATTAGTAATTGTTACGGTCTGTACAGTTCTAAGTGTCTGGAAATCTGCTTCAGGAGAAACAGTTGTTCCAGTCTCTTCTGGTTGATCGCCAAAGGATACGGTGATTACACCTTCAAAGAGTTTACCATCATCAATAACACCCAATCTTACAAGACCATAATGGTCGTAAATTACATTATTTTCAAAGGTAGTCTGTCTTACCCTGAATCTAGTTTGAGATGTTTTTGCACCTGCAGGAAGATTATTTACTACTGGTGTGACTGTGCTAAACGATGCAGCATTAGAACCAGCAATTAATGTGGATATTGTAGTCCAAGTTGCTCCTAAGTCTACAGAATATTCGAGAATTAAATCGTCACCCGATTCTGGGGCGTCACCGCCGTTAGTACCATTACCAGCAATAACGTAAGCGCGAATTCTGTCAAAAGTGCTGGTATCCAAATCATCAGTTTCGCATTGTCTAGCGCCGTTTGCAGCACCAAATCTGACATATTTTCCACCCGTTAAGAATCCATCAGTAGAAGTTGTTGCAGTTCCACTAGATTGAGATTCTGTACCAGCACCCAAGTTAACGAATGCATCGGCATCAAATACAGTGCCATCGTAAACAATAGATGTAACAGTATCACCAGTGAGAATTGCAGTAGCGCCATCAGCATCAATATTAGTACCTTCTAAGGAAATTGCTGGTGGGAAAGTATATCCAGAACCACCAGAGGTTACCGATATAATATTAAGGGGACCAGTTGGTTCCAATTCTGCTTCTGCAGTTGCAGCAGTTCCAGCAACAGGAGGGTCAATACTAATAGTAGGAACAGTTCTATATCCAGAACCACCAGTAAATTGAAGTTCACTGATTACACCCTCTCTTTGCAGAGAAATTCTTCTTGCCTCTGTGGTATTTTGAGAAGAAGTATCTGTAATAATGATATCATGAGAAAGATTTTCAATGATTCCATCGACGAAATCATTATATTCCCAAGAATTTGGACCAAATTGATTTTCAACAGTCAGTCTAATTTCTTCCCTATAGTAGTTCTTATTGAAGAGCATCTGCTGAGATGCAAATCTACCTGGTTTTCCAGCAGGTGAAAGAATATCAACAGCAATGTCAACCAACTCGCCATATCTTGCCATTACTGCCTGAACATTAGTCATGCTCAACCCATCACGATATGCCGCAGTAGTAGCATAAGTAGATGCATACTGAGGAGGACTTACAGCAGTTCCACTGCTGTATAAGAGATTCTGAATGGCAAGAAGACCAAGGTCTCTCAGTTGTTCAATGGCATAGATTGTTGCGGAAAGTTGTTCTTCAATGTGGTTTAGTTGCAGATTTGCGGTGAGATAGAATTCAATTGCCTCGATTGTGCTATTGTTTCCACCAGTTTGCAAGTCAGAAATAATACTAGGAAGAATGTAACTCTTCAGGTCTCGGATGCAAGTATCTCTACCAGCACTTCCATCAGGATAAGAGAATGCATTATAAGTGATATTATTCAAAGTATAGGTAAACTCGGCATCTAAGCGTCCGACTGCTTCTTGTGCGATATAAGTTCTATTGAAGTAGAGTCTATCTGCAGCAGTCGCATAGTCAGAACCAGTAGGAGCAATAGTATCATTCAGATTGGTAATTAAAGTATCGATAGCAGACTGTACATTAGCACAGTTACCAGGATCGTTTGTAATGCCCCAGTCTCCAATAATCAATGCATCGGTATTGGTAGTATCCAAATCACCTGTGATAGCTTGCTTAGCATAATACCCAAGACGCTCGTGAGCATATACAGACTGCCAGACTTGTAGTCTGATGTGCAGAAGTCTATTAGATGTTCCGATGTAGAATTTAGCAGCGGTTACAGTCTCACGATTTCCACCCTTTTCGATATCCTTAGCAATAGCATCAAGAATCAGTCCGAGGTCAACTTTACATCTATCTGTACCATCTCCACTACCATCTTCATTCCTTGGCATATCCAGTGCAAGGTCTGGATATCTCTGAATGAGGTCATAAGATGCTTTATCAACAATTGCAGTTCTATTAGCACGAATCAAACCAGCAGCATCATAGAATCGATTCATATCAGAAGAATCAATTCTATTAGAATATAGAATATCGCTTGCATTATCTGTATAATCTGCTGAGAATGGAATTTCATAGAATCCATCAACAGTAGCACCAAGATACTTATATTCTGGTTCAACTCTGGTGACACCACCCAAGTGGTCAACAGGAGTAACCTGATTTGCTTGGTCGAGTGTATCTACAAGAATATTCAGGAGGTTATCTGCTGTGGATACAACGTCTGCACAGTCACTAGTAGTGTAATTCAGAAGAGAAACGGCATTACTGCTTGCAGATACAAATGTATGTACAAACTGTGCATCTTCTGGAGACTCACCAACATTAACAGTAATTGTAGTTGCATCAACTGCGTCAATAGCGATTACTTTGTTATAGAATGGGTCATCAGTACGTGGGTAAGCGTGCTGAGTAGCATTATCATCAGAATCGCATGAGAATACAATAGAACCAGCATCAATCCTAATCTGGTCGTTAGTGGTCAGACTATGAGCACCAATTGTCAGAACCATGTCACCCGTTGCCGAGTCGTATGTAGCAGCAGTTGGAGTGAACTGAGCGTATACAGTATTGTTGGAATCTGTAATTGTGGTATCAGTAAACTGGGTTACACCATGGGAACCAGATACACTCCAGAGAACATTATTGACGATATAAGGAATCATATCACCAACTTTGTTGTATGCCCAGATTGTTTCTTCTACTTCGGTCTCAATGTGGTTGAGAGTGACAGCAGCAGGGACAGTTCTATCAACATAAATTGCTGCAGCGTCCCACATGTGGCTATTAGAACCGTTACGAAGGTCTTCACAGATTTGCTGAACAACATCTCTGATATCATCTTCACAATTTACATCACCACCAGGAATAACGAGAGAAGGATACTGCTGTTTGGTCAGATAAACAACTTCTTTAGCAATAAAGTTCTTGTTCGCTTCAAGTAAGTTAGCAGCATCAAGATATCTTTGACTGTTACCAGTAAATCCAGCAACAACTGCTCCGCCATTAGCATTTGTGGTTGCAAGAATTGCATTATTATTAAAGAGTTCACCAAAAGTGAAGTCTTGAGAACCAGACCAATCTTCAGTATAGGTTTGTGTATCTACACCATCAAAATGGACAAGGAGTTTTGTGTTTATATCACCTTGGAAAATGCCGTTACGTGGTGTAAACGCGGTTGTATAACGAGCAAGGTTGGAAAGTCTGAGTTCATCAATATAACCAGCATAAAGATTTGCATTCGCATAATCAGCACCAATACTTACTGGTTTAGCAACATAGGTACTTGCATCAGTTCCAGTTCCAACTTCTGCACCATTAAGATACATCTTAGTATTATTTGCTCCAGTAGTATTTCTAACTACTGCAATATGATACCAAATATCTTCGGCAACATTAGTGCTGGAACTAATGATATCAACACCATTAACATTAAAACGAGGTTGAGCATTTTCAATATACAATCTCATTGCAACTTCAGTTGCACCAACTCTCATATCAAATAAAGTTGCTGTACCAGTAATAGATGCTACGTCTGGACGAATCCACATTTCGAGTGTATATGGAGCAGTTCCAATTGCATAATCACTGGAAGAAGATTCAGTTAGGTAATCTCCAGTTCCATCTAGATACAACGATGTTGTTCCAAACTTCTTCTGTGTGGTTGAAAGTTGAGCATCGCCAGCAAATGCAAACTCATGAACATCTTTACCAGTAGAAAGACATCTGCCGATTTTACCAACGTATACTGTTTTTCTTGCTTGATTATATCCAATAACCTCAGCTTTAGTATCTCTAGTACGAAGAACTTGATTGAGAGCAAAGAATCCGCTACCAACTGGTTTTGTCAACGATAACTTTCTAATCGCAAGGTCTTCGGAAGATAAGAAGTCTCCACTAGCATTACCATATTCAATCTTATAATTTCTAATAAATTCATCATCTTCGAAGTCTCCAGATTCATTGTCATATGGGAGAATATAATTTGTAACGAGTTCATTTTCTGGGAACTTGGTATTAAAGTCAGTTACATATCAGTAAAGTCAACTACTGCAATTTGAGACTGAGCAATGTCATCAAGAACGACGTTTGGATATGTAACAGAAGAAAGTCTATCAAATAAGAGAGCAAAGAAGGAAGAACCTTCAGAAATTTCAACCTGTTCAACAACCGCATTAGTTGTGGGGTCTCTATATGGAGTGGTAGAAGTAATTCTTGCAACAACACCAGACTGTGCAGCAACGATAACATCGTCAAGAATGATGTCATAAAGACCAGGAGTTGATTGATAGGTTCCTGTTGTCTTACTGAGAGTCAAATCATTTGTAATTGTAATATCCGTTCCATAGAAAGGAGTATCTTGCTGAATGCCAGATACAGAAGTTCCCAATTGACCTCTAAGTACAGTTAATGTTGTGGAGTTTGGATTAACTGTAATTCCAGTGACCTCAATGATTTCACTACCAACTTGATAATTTTCATTGAGTTCAAACGTTCCTGCAGCAGGATTTTCTGGTTCATCGTTTGTAGAGTCATAAGAAATCACTTCGATAGAAGTTGTAGAAACTCCAATACCATAACGCAATTTAGCAAGAGGAGTTTCAGAACCACGCTCAAGATTAACATCTTCAACAACAGCAGTATTTCCTTCTAAGTTGGTAATTGTCTCACCAAATACAAACAATCCGTTATTAACTACTGCGGTTTGAGTGCTAAAGAGTGCAGAGAATCCAGTAGTATTTCCAAGAACAAGTTCATTAGAACTAAATTGAGTGCCGACAGTAAAGAAACCAGAAATAGTGTTACCAACAACTTTTGTTACTGTTAATTTAGCGCCAGAAGCAGTACCAGTAAGTGTATTACCTACATTGGGGAAAATACCACTGATACTCGTAAATACAACATCTGCAGTTGCAATTGGGTCAATAGTAACATTGACATACTTTACACTAGCAGGTGGTTTTGGTGGTTCAGAGAATACAATGGAATCACTCTGAATTTCAAACGCAACTTCTGGAGTTTGAACAACACCATTAAGAATAACCATTAACTGATTTGCATTTGCAATCACAGGATCGCCGTTATTGACGGTTAATGGGAACGCCGTTCTAACACCATCAAAGAGATTAGAAATATCATCAACTCTTTGAACAACAGATGTTAAGATGTTTTCCGAAGAAGTAAGTCTCTTTTGACGGAAAAGAACCTCCGTATTGTTAAACTCACTGTAAATGGGTTCAACCAGAGTAAAGTTTTGGATATTTGGTACAATTGCTTCATTAGCAAGTTCAACAGATTTTGTTAATTCAAAATCAGTTGTTTTATTGGGAATGGTTGTGTAATCACTAATTGAAAGTTCACCAAATACCTTAAAGGATGCTGGGTGTACATTTCTTACAAGAATGTCTTTCCATTCACCAATGGATACCGCAGACTTGACTGCATAAGAGAAGTCTTGATAGTAATACGAGTCTTGAATCTTTTGAACAATTTCAGAAGGTTTACCAACGTCATCAATAAACTGACCCGTTGTCTTTGTAATAGAACCAACTTCAAGAACACCTCTAGCAATATTAAGAGTTGAGATAATACCAGATGATTTTGAAATAACACCTGTAATTTTTTCTCCCTGAACAAAGGTTCCAGTATAATCAACTAATTTTAGAATTCGTGGACCTACTTGCCAACCAGAGTTTGTAGAGACATATCCAGTAGCAGTTGCAACATCAAGACCATCTCCCTGATAAACAAGTTCGCCTTCAAGGAAAGTAGATGTAATTACATTTGCTTCGGCAGAACCACCAAAAGAACTTGTAAGGACTTGTTGGCGACCAGTTCCAGCATTAACGTAATTGATTGCGTCACCAAGTTCAGCGTTGGCAGCAGTGAGAGCAATTTTTAATTGGTCGTCTTCAAGAGAATTTTCGGCACCAGCAATTGCATAATATGTCTGTGTTCCATTTAGTCTACCAATAGCACCAGCAGCAAGAGGGAAGGCAGCACCATCTCCAGTATCAACTACATTAAGGGTTACTTCAGCGCCATTTTGAATACCATGGGGGAATGCAAACTGAAGTAATCCGAGGTCAAGGTTAATAACATAGTTGAACGAAGATTTCAGTTCAACCGTTGGTTGAGAAGAATATCCTGAACCAGGGTCTTTAACTTCAATAGTATTCAGTCTACCATTCTTAATGGTTGCTTCTGCAATAGCGCCAGTTCCACCACCACCAGTAATAACAACAGCAGGTGCCTGGGTATAACCAGAACCAGGATTTGTAACTGCAATACTATCCAGAATGCTAGTAGCAGTCAACTGGGCATTGATTGGGAATGTAATTTCTGGTCTGAGAGTGTAATCATGTGGATAATCAAATCCAAAGTTGTTATTCTTAAGATTTTTAATCTTACCAATTTCATCACCAAGAGTAAACAGAGATGCTCCAGTTCCAAAAGGAGGAATAACAACATTAAGAATAGCACCTGAACCTGTCAAACCAGCGCCAAGAATACCATTGATAGATTCGATATCAATAAATGCTGTAGTATATCCTTTACCAGGACTTGTTACAACTACTTTCTGGATTTGACCAGGAATCAAACCACCTTCATCATCAGTTCCATCAGCAACAGTAATTGAAACAATACCACCTTCACCATTACCCGAAATAGGAACACCATTATATACACCTACAGCATACTCAGTTCCAGGGTCTTCAATTTCAACCCTTTCAATGTTTCTAGTAGATTGAATGGAATCAATGATTGGAAGTTGCGTATAGAATCCACCTGGGTTAACAATACGAATCTGACCAATCGATCCAACTGCTTTCTTAGAACTTGTGGAATATGTTGAATTAGCAATGGTTGCAGAATCTTCTGGTTGATTTAAAAGTAAGAATCTAAATACATCATCTCCTCGTGTAATTGTTCCACCAGAAGTGGAGGTAATGGTAAAAGTACCAACATAAGGAGAGAATGTAACATCAAGATAACTCTCTGAGATAATCGGAGAATCTGCTCCAGTTCTAGATGGGTCAAAGTAATAAGAAATATTAGTGATGACATCTCTTGTTACTTTTAACTTAACCGAAGGTGTTGGTAATCCTTGTCCAGTAACACCTGGGGTTCCAATTCTTTCAATAGAGTTGAAGGAATATTCAAGTTTGTAAACTGGGTCTCTAGAGAACGACAGGTTACCACCAACCAGAGAAGAGTGACTGAGGTCGAACAAATACTGGTGACCATAGTACATCTTCAGTGTAGGAGATTTTACAAAAACAGTAACAGAAGATGGATTTGTGGAAGGAAGAGTTACTGCTGTCTGAGGAAGTTTATATGTAAATTCTACAGGACTAATAATTTCATTTACGGGGAAAGAACCATCATATTCATCATAAACTGTTAATCCTACCGTTTGAGATGGATTACCATCAATGTATAGTTGTTCTCCAGTACGAAGGTAATGTAAAGTATCACTGATAACATATACAGTATCACTATTTGATACTGCAGTTACTTGCAGAATTTTTTGAAGTCTAGTAACTAATGTAATTTTTAAAACACCAGTAAGATTAATAATTTGAAGAGTGGAGTATGCAGAATTCCAACTAAAATCGCCAGAATCTAATGTTACAACAGATCCAACAGAATAAGGAGATGAACCACCAACTTCATCAATTCTAATAGAATAGTCAAGTTCACTATAAGTTTTAAACTTAGCATATTCGTCTAAGTTATTCGTTCCACCAACTTCTTCTGGAGCATCATAATTTGCAAGGTCAATATCAAAAGTTCCTGGAGTTGTGTTGTCAACTTCAGCAAAAGTCTGAATAATTTCATTTACATCATTAGGAACAGGTCCTACAACACCATAAGTGTCTTGCTCATTAAATTGTTCTGTGGACAGTTCATATACATCAATATCATTATCCCAAGCATTGTTGTTAATAGCAACAAAAACCTTATTATTTTGATAATCTACACTAGTAATATAACCGCTATTGACAAAACTCAATCCATTGTTTAAAACTAGTTTTGTTCCTACAGTAAATACAAAATTTTGATTAATTGTTAGTTCTTGAATATTATCAATCTTAATAACATTAAATGTCTTGAAATAGTAGCGGTCTCTTACATTTGCGGTAACTCTCAGTTTTTGAGAACCAGGAGAAGGAACGGTAGATGTTCTGGAACTCCAGATATCTCTATTGTATGTAAGAGTGACAGTTCCTTCACTCATTGTAGTTGAAGCATCATTATAATCTAATGCTTGCAGTCCAGCTTCACCCAGAGCATAACCAGTGGAAGTAATAGTTAAGGCACTTCCAGTGACAGCGGGAACAGAAGTTCTAGTAAAACCATAATTTGTAGTGGTATTACTATCGAATGTTCCTAATCTATCCGCATCTGCATTCTTATCTACTTTAAATCCAAATCCTGTATAATCAATATAATCATATCTTGCATGTTGCTGGTCAAACCAGTCTGTGTCTGTCCAGACATAATTAAGTGCTAAAGCACTTGCTGCAGGAAGTGCAAGTGGGTCACCAAAATCACTAGGAGCTGTTACTGCAACTGCTCTGTTACGAATTTTGAAAGAATCCAAGAAGAATTGACCTTGATTATTCTCAATGAATCCACCAGCACCAGCAAAT
>Ga0222715_10001872_pt1 | contig 19717 bp, 31 predicted proteins | sample C33_9DmetaG_FD_165056 | JGI IMG/M metagenome (GOLD analysis project Ga0222715, IMG submission 165056) | Estuarine water microbial communities from San Francisco Bay, California, United States - C33_9D | ecosystem: Environmental > Aquatic > Marine > Unclassified | place: USA: California... | reverse complement strand
CATGGTCGGACCATTGTTATTGTGCCAAACAAAAGTCTAGTTACACAGACAGAAGCAGACTATATCAATATGGGGTTAGATGTTGGTGTGTACTTTGGTGACCGTAAAGAATTTGGACGTACACACACTATCTGTACTTGGCAGAGTCTAAACATTTTACTAAAAGGATCACGTAATCATGAAGTAGACATTACAATAGGTGAGTTCCTACAAGACGTAGTCTGTGTTATGGTAGACGAAGTACACATGGCCAAAGCAGATGCCTTAAAAACTTTATTAACTGGTGTTATGGCACATGTTCCTATACGTTGGGGACTGACTGGCACTATACCTAAAGAAGAATATGAACGTATGAGCCTGTTATGTTCAATAGGATCTATAGAAGGTAAACTATCAGCCAGTGAACTACAAGATCAAGGAGTTCTTGCTAACTGTCATGTTAATGTGCTACAATTAGAAGACTACACAGAATATAAAAACTATCAAGATGAACTACGCTATCTATTAGAAACAGAAGGAAGATTGGATTATATAAGTAATTTAATAAATCAAATAAAAGAATCAGGTAATACATTGGTGTTGGTTGATCGTATTGCCCCAGGGCAGGAACTAGTTAAACGTATTAAAGATGCAGTATTTGTATCAGGTGCAACCAAAGCAAAGGATAGGAAAGATGAATATGACGAAGTCGCAACTATGGATGGAAAGGTTATTGTCGCCACGTATGGTGTTGCCGCTGTTGGTATTAATATTCCTAGGATTTTTAATCTTGTTCTCATTGAGCCTGGCAAATCTTTTGTACGTGTTATTCAGTCAATTGGTAGAGGCATTAGAAAGGCTGAGGATAAAGATTTTGTGCAGATTTGGGATATAACATCAACCTGTAAGTTTGCCAAACGTCATTTGACAAAAAGGAAACAATTTTATAGAGAAGCAAACTATCCATTTGTGGTAGAAAAAACGGAGTGGCAATGAGAATACTAACGCTAGAAAATCAAGCATTTGAAATGAACGAAATACCTGACGAAGTAGATGACCTACGCTTTGGTATATTAGATAACAGTGATCCTAAAAATCCAGATTACTTTTTTATTCCTTTAATATTTTTAGAATCATTTAATGCACCTGCATTGGTATTGCGTATAGGTGAAGAAACAGTTAGAATGCCAGCAGATTGGCAAATCCTAATAGGCGAAGCAGAGTTTGGTGACCTAGAAGTAATGCCGTTGACATCGATTAATGATAGAGGATTTTCAGCATTTACATTCAATCAGTTGACTAGTTTTAAACCTAAGTTTTTACCTTTAGAAATAGTAGACATTTATCAAGATGTTAAATGGTATTTTCCAAAGTTAAGACCTGGACAGTTATTAAGCGTTCCAATTGCGGAAGGTGAAGAACCATTGTGTGCATATTTTGTTAAGGACATATCAAGACAGAGTGAGGTTGTAGACTATGGCAAAATCTTCTAAATTAAAAGAAGGTCACATATACGAATCACCAGATGGCGGACGTACAGTATTTAAACGTAAACCAAACAGTTTAGAAAGGGAGCAAATTATGGGACCAGATGTAGAGAATTTAGCAGAAGATGATTCATACTGTATAGATTCAGGACAATATCAATTTGATTTTGGTGAGCACTATGACGGAGCAATAAAAGAATGGACCTGGTGGGACGATCAAACAGAATGGGCTGACATGAAAAAAGTTGCAAAGGACCATCCTGCTTTACAAGCGGCCATTGATCATGCTATAATAATATATAAGTTAAGTAAAGAAGACAATAACAATGATGATGATGACGATGATTTTACAAGAAGTGGATAAAAAAGATGAACCCAGGACAATTTAAACAAAAGAAAAAACGTAAGGTTGATCCAGATAGACCAAGACCTAATCTCTTTAGTCACGAAAAGAAACTGAAAGAGAATCAGGAAACTGTTGACGGTCTACGTGCAACAGTAGAAGATCAACGTAGACAAATTGAACGTTTACAGAATAGGCTTAATACACTAGAAAGCACAGTAAACATTATTGGTTATTCAGTTAGGAAACGATGAGTAAACACTATTGCTACGAAATAGATAGAAATATTTCATTGGTATCATTTAACAATAAAATAAGATATCAACCTTGTTCTTTTTACGAGGGAGAATTTTATGAGTCAGATGAAATTAATATCAAGGATGCACGTAACTCTTCTGGATACTTAGAAATTAAAAATCTAATGGAAAAAGATCAGCCAATTCCTGGATGTAGTACCTGTTATAAAGAAGAAGTCGCTGGTAGAACAAGTCGTCGACAGAATTCAATGAAAACTTATGAAAATTATTTAAACTATGATAATACTGACCCTAATGATATATTAGGATTGGATTATTGTCTTGGTAATCTATGTAATTTAAAATGTGTTATATGCCACCCTAATAACACATCTGGTTTACACGAGGAATTTCAGAAAATTTATCCTGAGATAAAGTTTGAAAAATATAATAAACATTCTCAAACAAGATTGAATGATAAAGAATTTTTAAACAAACTAAAACTTATACATTTTCATGGCGGCGGTGAACCTTTGTTAAGTGATAATCATACATTAATTTTAAAACAAATTGATGATCTCAGTGATGTTAGAGTTTTCTATAATATTAATGCAACTGTAAAGCCTAACCAAGAAGTATTAGAACTATGGGAAAAATGTAAGTTAGTTGAACTATATTTTAGCATAGATGCTGTTGGTAAACAGTTTGATTATCAAAGAACTAACGGACATTGGGAAGAAGTTGTTGACAATATTAAGTGGTTTAAAGAAAATATGCCAGTTAATCATATGTTCAATATCAATTGCACTTGGTCAGCATTGAATGTATACTATTTAGATGAGGTTGTTAATTGGAAAAAAGAAATGTTGAATACAAATAGATTGGGAGACCCAGTTAATCTATTATTTCAACAAGCAAATGCACAAACAGAATTAACTCATATACGTCCTAAGGCACGAGAACAACTAATTAAAAAATATGAAAAATATCCTGAATTATTGAATATTGTTAAAAGTCTTCCGGTTATAGATAAACCTCTTGACATATTCAATGACTATATTCAAAAACTAGATAATATTAGAAATGATGACTATAAAAAATATCACTCTGAATGGGCAGAATTACTATGAATACAGACCCACTATACATAGGTAATGAAATGGCGGCATTTGATCGTAAAGATCGTGCTTACTATGATAAATTTACTGATGAACAAAAGAAAAAGTTTTCAACATATCTAATGTTGAAGTATGGTGCTAACGTAGGTGGCAACAGTGATCTGCAGGCCTACTACTTAATGGCTACTAATGAACGTGTTAATAAACATTTCTTTGATATTAACAAGCATACTAAACTACAGTGGTTAACTTGCACCACAGTATCACCTGGTATGGGTAAGCAGTATCACTATTGGCAAAAAGCAAAGAAAAAAGAGGGGGATAATAAGAGTCAAAAGTTTTTGGCTAAACTGTATCCTAATATGAAACAAGACGAAATAGATTTATTAGCGAAACTCAATGATAAACGAGATCTTAGAGACATGGCGAGAGAACTCGGATACGATGACAAGTCAATCAAAGACGAACTATAACTGCAAGTATTGCGGAAAGTCGTATCGTAGAGAATCAACTCTAGCGGCTCACATGTGTGAGTCTAAACGTAGATACCAACAGGAAAAAGAGGTAGGCGTCCAGTTGGGTCTGCAGGCGTATCTACGCTTTTACGAAATGACGCAGGGTTCTGCTAAAATGAAAACCTATACAGACTTTGCTGAATCACCTTACTATAATGCTTTTGTTAAGTTTGGCAGACACTGCGTAGGTATCCGTGCAGTTAATACTAAAACATTCATTGAGTGGGTTATCAAAGAAAATAAAAAATTAGACCATTGGTGCAAAGAATCTATATACGCAGAATATCTCGCAACATATATTCGCAAAGAAGCAGTACAAGATGCACTAGAACGTGCTTTAACTGAAATGCAGGAGTATGCAGATGAAACAGAATCCCTGGCTGGATTTCATGATTACTTTAGGTTTGGTTCCTCTAACCGTATTATACATCATATTGTTAATGGTAGGATTAGTCCTTGGATTGTTTTTAACTGTGATAGTGGCATTGAGTTTCTTGATAGACTTAATGAAGAACAAATTGCTATGTTAATGCCACACATAGATCCAGAATATTGGCAACGCAAATTTAAAGATTATCTAGCAGATACCGAATGGTTAAAAATAATATTAAAAGAAGCAGGACTATGACAGTAAAGTTTAAATCAGACATTGACATTGACTTTGCAGATAGAGAACAGGTATTAGACATACTTGATCTAACTCCAGCCAGTATCATACGCAAAGGCGAAATAGTCAAACACAATACTGGCGTTTATGCCACTGCTATACCTACAGATCCTTTCACAGGATGGGCCAGCATTGACTACGAAGCCGCAGAAGATAGAGGTTATACCAAACTTGATTTACTTAATGTAAATGTCTACAAAGGTGTTAGGGATGAAGAACACCTAGTCAAACTTATGCGTGAACCAGATTGGAGTAAACTACGTGATAGAACTGTGTGTGAACAGTTGATACACATCAATAATCACTATGACACTATGTTAAAGATGCCTGAGCCCATAGATTCAATTCCAAGGTTGGCCATGTTCTTGAGTGTGATACGTCCAGCAAAAAGATCATTGATAGGTAAGTCATGGAAGGAAGTTGCAGAAACAATTTGGCAGAAACCTACAGATGAAACCTATTACTTTAAACAGGCTCATGCCATTTCCTATGCACAGTTAGTTGTTGTTAATTTGAATTTACTTTGCGAACAAGAGTTATTGAACGACGCTTAGAACGTTTTGCAGATATTTCTTTTAGACTGACATGAGGTCCATGCAGTATATCAACGTCCTTAGAATTAAATGTTTTTAATACAGCCTTAAATGGTAACCACTCTTCTTTAAGAAAAACATTGATTGGAATTATTCTATTTGATTCCCACCACCATGTTTCTGCTCTACTTAAAAATTCAGACTTTTCTTCTCTAGTTTTTAATAAAGCAAAGTCATAAATTGTAGTAATGATCTCGTCTGAGTTTTGTATGATGCCAATGTATTCATTGCCGCCATAGGTGAGATAACTTAAAAAAGGATATTGATCTAGTAGTTTCTTGACTGCTTCTTCCATAGGTTTACGATAAATATTACAAAAGGATCACCAATGACAATAGTCACCAGTTTCAATAGTTATTTATATAGTAATAAAATTGAAGTTCAACTTTTGGACGATGATCCTACGATTAAAACAAGGAATAGAAAAGTGTATACACGACCAATAAAAGTTTATAAAGGTGTTGATAATGTTATCACACTTAATTTTAAGAACAATGATCAGAAGCCAGCAGATATTGCAGGGTTAAGTTTTACATTTTCTATCAAAAGTGATGATGCAACCACAGCCAATGTTTGGTACAGTACTGCCACAATATCAAACGTGTCAGCCGCAATTGGTTCAGTAACTTTGGATACTGCTAATGTTGCTAATCTAACTCAAGAGTATTATAATTATACTATAACTTACAATAGTGGCAACTTGAAACTGCCTACTTATGTAGATGATAATTTTGGTGCTTCTGGACAACTACACGTGGTTTCAAGCGTATAATTCTTTGACTTTTTCTAGTAATGAGCATATAATAATAGTATGCTGAATACTGTTCAAGACTTTGTAAAAACAATACTTCCAAGTAAAAAGAAAACCAGTCCTAGTGGGTGGACCAGTTTTAATGCTGTCTGTTGTGAACATAATGGTGAAACACCTGACAGACGTGGTCGTGGTGGTATAGCAAACAATCCAGATGGATCAGTGAGTTATCATTGTTTTAACTGTAACTTCAAAGCCAGTTATCAACCTGGTAGACATTTAACCTATAAGTTTAGAAAATTGTTATCATGGTTTGGTGCTGGACAAAACGAAATACAAAGACTGGTCATTGAAGCCATTCGTATTAAAGATTTAATAACTCCTGAAGAGATTGTTAAAGAAGAAGAACCTGTAAACTTTAAATCTTATGAACTGCCTAAGAATGCTGTAGCATTTAAAGATCTAACACAGGCACATCCTGCACTAGAATATGTCTATGATCGTAAGATAGACATACAGGAATATGACTTTTATGTCACTGATGCCCAAGCAAACAACATGCACAAGAGAGTTATAGTTCCTTGTTATTGGCGTAGAGATTTAATAGGATTTATTGGTCGTGCAGTGGACCCAAAGGTAAAACCCAAGTATTGGAATCGTTTTGACACAGGTTATGTGTTTAATGTTAACAGACAACAACCAGAATGGAAGTTTGTTGTAGTATGCGAAGGACCTTTTGATGCTATGGCAGTAGATGGTGTTGCTGTTATGCACAATGAAATATCAGAACAACAAGCAGACATAATTGACAGTCTAGGTAGAGAAGTTATTGTGGTAGCAGACCAAGATTCAGCAGGTAGTAAACTGTTAAAAGATGCACAAGAATATGGATGGTCAGCAAGTTTTCCTGTGTGGCAAGAAACATGCAAGGACATCAACGAAGCAGTACAACGTTACGGTAAACTATTTGTAATAAAATCAATACTAGATGCAAAAGAAACGAGCAAACTCAAGATTGAGATTATGCGTAAAAAAATGTATAATTAATATATATGGCCAATAAAGAATACACATCAGACTTACAAAAACTATTTTTAGAAATGATGCTGAATGATGCACAGAGTTTTGTGCGTGTGCAGAACATCTATAATCCAGAAAACTTTGATAGAAACTATAGAGATACAGCAAAGTTTATTGCAGAACATGCAGACAAACACAAAACACTGCCTACTATAGATCAAGTCAAAGCAGTTACAGGAGTAGAACTTAAACCAGCAAAGGATCTAACAGAAGATCATTATTCATGGTTTATGGAAGAGTTTGAAGGATTTACTCGTCAGAAAGAATTGGAACGTGCCATACTTAAATCTGCAGACTTGTTAGAAAAGGGTGAATATGATCCAGTTGAAAAATTAATCAAAGACGCAGTACAGATTAGTTTGACCAAAGACATGGGAACAGATTACTTTGAAGACCCAAGAGCAAGACTGTTAGCAATTAAAGATAACAATGGTCAGGTAACAACAGGTTGGCCCACATTGGATAAGAGATTGTTTGGTGGTATGAACAGAGGTGAACTAAACATCTTTGCAGGTGGATCAGGTTCAGGTAAAAGTTTATTCATGCAGAATATAGCAATTAATTGGATAACGCAGGGACTCAACGGTGTGTTCTTAACATTAGAACTTAGTGAAGGCCTGTGTGCTATGCGTATGGATAGTATGGTAGCAAACGTAAGTACAAAAGAAGTGTTCAAAGACATGGACACTGTTGAAATGAAAGTTAAGATGGTTGGCAAGAAGTCAGGTAAGTTGCGTATCAAATACATGCCAGCACAGTCAAACGTAAATCAAGTTAGAAGTTATCTCAAAGAACTACAGGTACAGACAGGCATGAAAGTTGACTTTATCATGGTTGACTATTTAGATTTAGTAATGCCTGTATCAGCAAAAGTAAGCCCAAATGATCTGTTTGTCAAAGACAAGTATGTGTCAGAAGAACTGCGTAATCTAGCCAAAGAGTTTAATATATTAATGATAACTGCTTCACAGTTAAATCGTGGTGCTGTTGAAGAAGTAGAGTTTGATCACAGTCACATCGCAGGTGGCTTGAGTAAGATCAACACTGCTGATAACGTGTTTGGTATCTTTACTAGCCGTGCTATGCGTGAGCGTGGTCGTTATCAAATACAGTTAATGAAAACTAGATCATCAAGTGGTGTAGGTATGAAAGTTGACCTAGACTTTAATGTAGATAGTCTACGTATTACAGATCCTGGGGAAGAAGCACAAGAAAGTGGACTTAAAGGTACAGGTGCTTCAAGTATACTAGGACAGATCAAAAGCACATCAACAGAATCACCTACACAGGATGCTCCAAAAGTAGATGCCAAATTTGATTCAAGCAAACTAAAAACTATGTTGGCTGGGTTGAAGAAAGGCGAATAGTATTCCAAATTAACATAAATATACTAAATTGGAGTAAAAAGTGCAAAAACGTACTCGTAGTATACTAACAGAACTTGATGAATTACTAATTCATAAAGACAAAGAAAACATATTGGAGAGCCGTGCCAATAATGTCATCAATTCTGCTATCAATATTATCAAGAGCATACACGAAACCTATGACGCTGAACTAGCAGGTGAATTAGAACGTCGTTTCTTGAATGCTATTAGAGGACGTGATCCTAAAAAATTCTCAAGAGGCATTAAAAAAGCAAAAGATGAAAGTTAGTGATATCATAAAAGAAGGCATACTGTCTAAAATGATGGGTGGAACCCCTAGTACTAGAGAACTGGTAAACAAATATAATTTAAAACAGGCTCAGATTGCATCAGCACCTCCAAACTGGGATCAAACTTCTGGACAAGCACAAACAACACAAACAACACAAACAACACAAACAACACCCAAGCAAGATCCAATACAAAGAGATAAACAACCTATTCCTGGTTTTGATGTGATATCCAATGACCCTTTGATTGTTAGATATGATAAAATAGATTACACTTTAAATGACCAAGGCGAATGGAGTAAACTAGTACAAGGAAGAAGAGAACCAGCACCATTGAGTCAGAGTTTAACTAGAGCATTAGATAAAGTTGCTGGATTAGTAGACAATCCTCAAGCAGAGCCAGAGCCAGAAACTGTTAGGTCTGAATTACCTGATATCAGTCAATTGAGTCCGCAAGAACGAGAAGAACTTAAGAAAAGATTAAAAGCATCCTTAAAGGTTGGTGTATAATGAAAATAGTTGAAGTACGATCAAATATACAACAGGGTAGGATACTCTGCGAAAGTGTCTGTAAAGATCTAACCAAATCACAACGAATCGTTGTTGAGGGAATCTACAAAGATCTTGAACCATTGATGGAAATGGAATTAACCACTCAACAGATCACACAACTATTTAAAGATCTAGAACAGACAAACAGTGGTGAAAGAACCATGATAGGCAAAGGTGTTGATGCCGCCAAGTATGTTAATGATACTATTAATAAAGTTGGTCGTTGGTTACAGGACACTGCTCCAGTAAAAGCATTTGATCAAAAGTATCAAAGCCTAATAACAGACATCAGCAACAAACTAGGTGCTGACAGCAAAGTAGTTTCATATACAAAACAACTAGGACAATTTGCTAAAAATAATCCAGGCAAAACTGCCGCAATAATTGGTGTATTAACCACAGTGGCGGCTATTGCAGGAGGTCCTGCAGGTGGTGCTATCGCTGGTCAAGTTTTACGTGGCACAGCAGAATTACTGAAAGGTTCTAAACTTTCAACTGCTGTAGGTAAAGGTGCTAAAACAGCCGCAATTGGTTATGGTGTTGGTAAAATTGCAGACATGATTAAAGATTTTATGCCTAGTGCATCAGAACCAGCATCAGCAGTTGCTAGTGCTTCAGATGCTACACCATTGATACAAGGAGGATTATGGGACGGTATGACTGAAGAAATGAGAAACGAAATTCTTCAAAAATACCCAGGAACAGAATGGACTTTTAAAAATGATGGATTTAATCTTTGGGTCTATGACGCTCAAGGCGGTAAAGAAGCAATGATATCATATGATGCTATGCTTGATCATCTTCGTCAACAAGGACACAAATTTAAAGAGTCTGTAGTATTAACAGTTCCTCAGGTCAATCAACTGTTTGAACATTTAGAAATATCAGAAGGACTGTGGGACAAATTTAAAACTGCTGTTGGTCAAAAGGTCAGTAATGTTGGTAAAAATCTAACACAGAAATTCACAGCACAAAAATTTGCCGATGCTTGGAAAAAAGCCGGTGAACCAACAGACAGTCTTGAACTAGCAAAATTTTTACAGAGTCTAGGGGTTAGCACAGACACAATCATACCAGCATTTAAAGCAATTGGTGTTGACCTAGCAGTAAAAGAACCTGAGTCTAAATTACCTGACATTGAAAAACTAACTCACAAGCAAAAACAAGAACTGCTAAGACAGTTAGAGCAGGCATAATGAAACTGTATGAAATTAAAAAACAACCTCATCCATGGCTGTTAACAGAATCCAAGAACACCCACTTAGAACATCTAGAAGATCTAATTTTTAATCAAGGTTATCAAGGTGCTACATCAGCAATAGACTATGTTGAAAGTTTAAGAAAGATGTTAGCAGACGGCACTGGGTCAACTGCCAGTGTAACAGTTAAGTGGGATGGTTCACCTGCTGTATTCTGTGGCATTGATCCGCAAGACGGTCGTTTCTTTGTAGGCACTAAATCAATATTTGCCAAAGAACCTAAACTGTGTAAAACTGCTAAAAACATACAAAAGTATTATGAAGATAAACCTGAACTAGCAGAAAAACTTTACCAAGCACTTAAACATTTACCTAAACTAAACATTGGTGGTATTGTACAAGGTGACTTGATGTTTACTGAAGGTGATGTTTCTACAGCAAAAATTAAAGGTGATGACTGTTATGTGTTTACACCAAACACTATTACCTATGCTGTACCAACTAACACAGGCATTGGTGAACGTATAGGTCGTGCCAAACTAGGTATCATATTTCATACCAGTTATGAAGGTCCAGATATTGCAAACCTAAAAGCCAGTTACGGTGTTAACACTGCTTCATTTACTCCACACAAGGATGTATGGTTTGATGATGCTACCTATAAAGATTACACAGGTGTTGCTAGTCTAACACCACAAGAAGACAGTCATATAACTAAAATGTTATTTGCCGCTACACAGACACTGGAAAAAGTAGGCAAAGCCAAAATAGATGCTGTGCTTGGCAACAGACAGTTTTCAAAAACAATTAAGCCTTTTGTTAATCAACAGGTTAGAAAAGGTGAGCAAATAACTGATCCTAATAAATTTTTAAAAGACTTTATGCTGTATTACACAGACATACACATGAAAGACATTGAAGCACTCAAAGGTGGTATTGATTCACCAGCGGCTCGTGCTAGACTAGATAAGATTAAAGAAAAAGAACAATGGATTGCTGACAATGCCAACACCCTGACAGGAATCTTAGCAGTATACAAAAGAATAATTGAAATGAAAATGTTCTTAATTAACAAATTAAGTAAAGTAGACTCAATTGGTACATTTCAAAAAACCAGCGATGGTTACCGTGTCACATCACCAGAAGGTTTTGTAGCATTAGGACATGACGGTGGTGCTGTTAAACTAGTAGACCGTTTAGAATTTTCAAGAACTAACTTTATGAAGAGAAAATAATGTTAGACTTTATCAACGAAATATCAGAATCAAGAATATATCGTAATGCTGATGGTCTTAAAGGTAAGTCAGCAGAAGAGATAGCACGTATTGCATTTTTAACTGTAATGATGTTAGAAGTGTTGAGATTCCATAGCAAAGCCAGTGCAAAATCTTATGCACAGAAAACACTGCCTTTCCAAAGTTTTAAAGGTATGCGTACATCAGCCACTGACCTACATAACCTATTAGTAGCATTGGCTAATCAAGATGAATATGAAAATAAAATCAAAACAAATTATAATATTAATGTACCCAGCCTACAATTTAAAAGATATCTTAGAGATGTAGACAATGGCTATAAAAATACGCCAATGGACAGAAACTTTTTCTTAGAACTTGAAAGATATTTTAAAATATCTGACAGTAATCTCAAAGACATACGTAGACATGTAATGGATTGGCACAGAACATCTGACAGCGAGAAAGCAGTGGTTGTTAGAAAAATCAAACAATTAGCCAACGCAATTACTATACAAAACGATTTATATCAAACATTCAAAACCAAGGTTAGTTAATGGTCAAGTATTGTAATGAACCTTTCGAACAGGTAGGTATCTATCCTGGAGGAACTGTAGCCTCATGTTTGTGTGCTGGATGGCATACATTTGATGCTGACATGGGCAATATCTTAACGACTCCTTTGGCTGAAATTTATCAAAACGAAAACTTTGAAAAATTTAGAGACTCTATTTTTGATCAAAGTTTTAAATACTGTCTTAAAGATCAATGTAGCAAATTATGGAATTTAGAAGAGATAGACAACTTTGACAACATAAACAGGCCTACATTACCAATTTGGTTAAACATACAGATTGATAGAAACTGTAACCTTAAGTGTGGTAGTTGTAGATATGAAGTTGAATGGGAAAAGCCTGCCAATAAAGAGGCTGAACGTATATTAAATCGTCTAATAGATGATTATCAAAACTTTGACCAACCTGTAACTATACAATGCGATGGCTCGGGTGATGTATTTGCTAGTACCGCCTGGAAGAACTTTTTTATGCGTGATGATCTTCCTAAGTGTTTTCAATTTAATATTACCACAAATGGAAACCTAGTTACAAAAAATTTAGATCTATTGCGTAAAATTAAAGATCAAATATTCAGTGTTTGTATTAGTTTTGATGCGGCTACACCAGAAACATATAAACTAATACGTGGTGGAAAATTTCAAACTTTAATAGATGGTGTCAAAGCCATGCAAGATATGGATATTTACAGAGTTAATACTAGTTTTGTTACACAACAAAAAAATCATATGGAAGTAATGCAACATTATGAAATGTGTAAAGAATTAAACATTAACTATTCTGGTCTATCTCGTATTGATCGCTGGATACATATGACTGATCCATGGTGGGAAGAAAACAATCTTGATGGTAACCCACTAGTTAATTACAAATATCTAGTAGAGTCATTAAAATACATACAACCGGATCCAAAATTTGGACTATGTGGCGGATTACTTTCCTTAATAGATGAATACGATCGTAACAATGGCCAAATCCCTCTTAGAAATAGAACTTTTGAAATAAAATCAATATAGTAGCATATAATGGTTCTTACCCTCCTTGTATAAATATTAGTATGCCCGGACATACTCGGGTAAAATATTTGGAGAAACAAAAATGGCAACATTTACAAGAACTAACCCAACAGCAACCTCAGTTCCTTTTGAGAACGTAGGTAAGGACTTAACAATCTTCACAGTTGACTATGTTAACGCAGTGAACGGTTCAGCAGGTCCAGAAGGTGCACAAGCGGCTGTATTAAATACAATCCAACAAATGCACACAATTTTAGTTGCTGGCCCATTAGGTAACACAAACACAGAACAAACTTTCATCATTGAAGGTCCATTGTTCACACCAACAAACGGTACTACGCTTCAAGCACAAATTCAAGCATTAGGTACAGTTGACTCAGTTGACTTATCAAGTGCTACTGTTAACGTAAAAACATTCTACGTTGCTGTATAATTTGTAGTTTATATTTTAAAGAAAGCACTCTTCGGAGTGCTTTTTTTTGACCTCAATTTCTAGTCTATAAATATCTATATGAGAACTGATCAAAGAATTTGGACACATTGGGGATTTACTCTAATAGACATCACTGAAACTGGTGTTACCCAATGGAATGACAAATTTGACAAAGAAAGAAACCAGCAACGAAACTGGGAAACCATACAACAGATACTGGGACTTAAAACTCAGATCTTTCGTATTGAACAAGTAAAGAGTCATTCAGCAGACACTAAAAGATTAAACTTTGGCGACTACTACATGAGCGAAGTAGGATTCAAATATAACTTTTGGGCATTTGAGTTTGATGTTGAATACCAAGATGCTTATCTAGAAAACAATGATCCGTTTGGAGTACTTGCACGAGACTTTGAAAATGTTCCTATAATACTAGGACTCGACGAAACAGCACCAGCACCACCACAACCAGTGTTTTATACACAAGGTCCTTATAAAAACATACACTTTATTACTAGACCATTTGTATAAATATTAACGTAGCAATAATGCTACAAGATGCTTAAGGCAAAACATTAAGGCACACATTAAGGCAACAAATAGGCACATAAGATGGCATCGAGTCACAGTTTAATGAGACACGACGTATGTCAGCACCAGCAAAAATTGAGAAAGAAAATCTAGAAGCCCACGTTGAATTATGTGCCGAAAGGTACAAGGCGTTGGAAGACAAATTAGACAATTTAGAATCTAGAATGGACAAACTTGAAAACCATATGGTTGATATCAAGAATTCCTTAGTATCTGGCGAACGAATTCGTACCGGCCAGATGATTAAATACGGCATTACTATCATTGGTGTGCTTACCGCCGCAGTCATTGCTTTTTTATCCAAAGGCGTCATTGGACTATAAATAGAGTTAGAGGATTTAACTTTATGAAAATAGTCGAACTTACAAAAAACAAATTATTCATGCCATTGACCAACGAAGAGTATCAGTTGTTGGAAAAGTTTTCTAGTGAATCAGTTAATAAAACAGATTTAACAGAAAGAGAACAAATCCTTGCTAATCAACTCACAGTTAAAGACGTCCTAGTACGGGTCAATGAAGATGGCAAAATCATCTACAAAAAAATACACTGAATTTGATTTAGAAAAAATTCGCAGGTTTACAGAACAGGAACTTGCTAAACTCTCACAATCTAATTTTCCTTTTTGTTATCAAATAGGAACCACTGTTAGAGTAGGTAATAACTTTGTATTAAAAAAATCTGACAAAGCCTGGCAAGTTAGAGAAGGACGTGTTGATACTGTTGAATTCTTAACAAGAAAAGATGCAATCTATTATTGTATTGCCCTGCATAAAAACAAATTTGATCTAGCAAAACAAATTAAAACATTAGATCATCAACTTGATAAACTAGAACAGGATGCTATAATATATCGTAAACGTTATAACACAGCACTGGAAAAGCAAGACCAATGGAAAGAGACACTATACAGCACTCGCTATCATGAAACCATGGATAAGATTGCTGACACTAAAGAAAATTTAAAAAAATGCTACGAAATGGCTAAATAGTATAAAATATCAGGAACAAGTATTATGAAACTTACAGAAATGTCTACTAGAACCTCTAAGCAGGTTAACAAGGTAATGGAAAGTCGTTTTGGCTTTGCCATTGACTATGATAAACTCACTGTTGAAAAAGCAGAACGTCTAAGTGAAACAGTTAATGCCAACTTAGATCGTATTCGTCACAGTGTTGATATTCACACAGCAGAGAAAAATCCACGCTACATGGAATTACTAACAGTAGCAGAAGGATTAAATCTTTGGTTAGACGAAAACCGTGATCTTAGTGAGCAAGTTGAGTCAGTTGAAGTTGAAGAAGATGTTATTACAGAATCAGAAGTTGACACTGCTTCAGTTATATTGGCCGCAAAAGACATGGTAGACACAGTACAAAACATGTTAGAAAAAGTTGGTGAAATGCAGAACGAACAGTTACCACAACTTTACGATACAACAAGAAACGAATTAGGCGATGAAAAAGCAGAAACTTATAAAAATAGTGTAAGTGTTGCTTTAGAACAACTAATGGCCGCAGTACAAACAACAAAAGACGGTTTAGACAATGCTAGTAGAGCATTGGCTGGCGAAAGTGTTCCTGATATGACCATGCCAGAACCTGAAAGTGACCTAGATGCAGAACTAGCACCTGAACTAGACGCAGAAGAACCAGCAGATGAGTTTGGTGCTACTGACGCCGCGGTTGGTGGTGATGCAGATCTAGGTAGAGAAAAACGCTAAATGCGTCTTTTTGAGTTTGCATCTGACCCACAAGATAATCTAGTCACAGCACTAGAACTTATTCGTCAAAGATACAAGGACGAAAATTCCTTGCCAAGTATCAGTACAGACAGTGTTATTAAACTTGTACAGAATACTGATACTACCTTTGACTATGATGCACTTGTGGCCGCAAACAAAAACAATGATGCAGTTAAAAATCTAATCAAAAGTTTTGATAGAACCAAAGTAAAACTAAGACCGTTTGGTGATGAACCAGGTACACCTGAAGAAGATCCAACAACTAATCTTCCAGATCCAGAAGCCGCTACTAACGCAGTAGACAAAATGGCCAAACGTGCGGCCAAACAACGTGGTGGAGCCATCTAAAGTAGTTAAATAACTACATGATCAAGTTATTTCCCGTAGTAGAATTCTATATTACCAATGTCTGTAACCTTGAGTGTAGAGGGTGCAATCGTTTCAATGATGAAAAATTCAAAGGTCATCAACTGTGGGACGACTATGCTGAAGAAATAGAACAATGGGCTACTAGATTAGAAATACCACGTATGACCATAATAGGTGGTGAACCTACACTCAATCCTGATTTAGAAAAATGGGTTGTAAATCTACGTAGATTATGGCCTGATGCTGTAATTATGATACAGACCAATGGTACATATCAACGGCCTGAATACTTAAAGTTTTGGGAAAAGTATAGAGTAGGGTTTGGTCTTAGTCTGCATGATCCAGAAACAGCAGAAGAATTAAAAGAAAAGTGGGAACACTATGCAGGACCCCATGAAGCCTACGTATTTCATCAGTCTACTATCATCAAACAAAAAGATCATTGGCTAGTACATTCCAGCGATCGAGAAAAGGCTTTTAATTGCTGTGATATGAAACATGATCATACCATACATAGAGGTAAACTATATAAATGTCCTGCTATGAGTGGATTAGCAGAGTTTCAAAGTCAGTTTGATCTTAGATTAAATAGTAGACAACAACAGTTATTAGACAGTTATCAACCCTTGTCACCAGACTGTACAGAACAAGAATTAGAAAACTTTGTAAACACAAAAGATCAGTCAATACCACAGTGTGAATTTTGTCCAGAAAATTTAGTATGGACTACTGCCTTAGGGGAGTATAAAACTAATTTACCTAGCCCAATTATTGATATTACTCCTATCAATGAAAATGATTTAGATAAATTTAAAAAGAGAGATCCGATAAATTTTCCTGAAGATCACATTGACAAATAGCGATAAATAGTATACAATAATAGTCAAGTATTATCTAAACGGAGATATAAAATAGATGGCGTACAGCGATAAAGTATTAGATCATTATGAAAATCCACGCAACGTTGGTTCGCTAGACAAAGACGATCCATCTGTGGGAACAGGTATGGTTGGTGCTCCGGCATGCGGTGATGTAATGAAGTTACAGATCAAGGTGGAAGATGGACGTATTACAGACGCAAAATTTAAAACGTATGGTTGTGGTAGTGCTATCGCAAGTAGTAGTCTCGTCACAGAACTTCTCAAGGGGAAGACACTGGATGAAGCCACTGCAATTAGAAACAGCGATATCGCGGAGGAACTCGCACTTCCGCCCGTCAAGATTCATTGCTCTGTCCTTGCTGAGGATGCGATCAAATCAGCAATAAAAGATTATAAAACAAAACACGAAGAATAGTATGGTAGAATCACCTTGCGTAAGTATTTGTGCTTTAGAAGATGGCACCTGTATAGGATGCGGTCGTACATCTAAAGAAATAAGTAACTGGCTTCATTATACAGACGACGAACGTAAAACTATAATGGAAAGGTTAGAAAAGGACTTTAATATAGATGATCTCTTTAACTGAAACAGCCGCTGAAAAAGCATTGTATCACATAACACACAGAGAAGGTACATTTGGTCTAAGACTTGGGGTTAGGACCACTGGCTGTAGTGGTATGGCCTATGTGTTAGAATTTGTTGATGCTCCAGAAGAAGGACTAGATGAAGTATTTGAGGACAAAGGGGTTAATGTAGTCATAAGCAAGAAAGATCTTGTGTACCTTGAAGGTTTACAATTAGATTATCAAAAAAGAGGACTCAATGAAGGTTTTGAGTTCATTAATCCAAATGAGTCAGCACGTTGTGGTTGTGGAGAAAGTTTCACAGTTTAGTTGACATTTTTCTAGTAAGCATATATACTATTAAGATGACTAAAGAATTTCAAAAACCAACCCCTACGTTTTACGATACTCCCGAACCTAATGATATTTTTAATAATATTTTAGCAGACCATTTTAAAAACGTTAAAGGTAAATTTTTAGGAATTGGTGCTCACATTGGTCTTGATTGGGGATTTCCTTTATTAGAACAAGGTTGGCAAGGCGTATATTGTGAACCAGATCCATTTAATTGTTCAAAGTTATTAGAAAATATTGAAAAATATTCTAATCAAGTTAAGGTTGTTAATTCTGCAATAACACCAACTGGTGGTGTCATGCCTTTTTATTCTAGTTACAATAGTTCTTTTTTATCTAGTTTAGACCCAGATCATTTACAAACAGCAATATCTTATAATTCAAGTTGGGATTCAAATCCAAAAGTAATACCATTTTTAACAAATACTTTGTCATTTCAAAATTTAATTAATTATGTAGGCAAGGATTTTGATCTTATAGTCATCGATGCAGAAGGGTACGACGTTGAAATTGCAGAAAGTTTAGACTGGAATCAATTTACTAAATGCACATTAGTCAGTTTAGAACATGGCTATCCTGACATTTATCCAAATGATAATATTGTTAAACAATTATTTGACCAAGGAAATTTTGTCTTAGAAACAATTACTCCTGGCCATGCAGTATATAAAAAATATGTTAGTTAAAAAATACAATTACGAAAAAATATCAAGAAATACAGTAGAAGGTAAACGTTTATATACGTTACCAGATGGCACAGCAGTTCCTAGTGTTACTACTATTCTGGACAAAACCAAACCCAAAGAAAAACAAGAAGCACTTAATCGTTGGCGCAAGTCAGTAGGTGAAGCCAAAGCAAGGGAAATAACCACAGAAGCCGCCAACCGTGGTACTCGTATGCACAAGTGGTTAGAAGACTATGTTGAAAACAACAGAAACATGGGCGCCCCAGGCTCTAATCCATATAGCCAACAAAGTTTCAAAATGGCAGAGCAGATAGTAGAACATGGACTCAAATATGTTGATGAAATGTGGGGCATTGAGGTTCCTTTATATGTTCCTGGACTATATGCTGGCACTACTGATGCTTGTGGTGTTTATAAAGGCAAACCCTGTATAATTGACTACAAACAGACTAATAAACCTAAGAAAACAGAGTGGGTAGAAGACTATTTCCTACAACTAACAGCCTATGGTACTGCACACAACGAAGTACATGGTACTGATATTAAATCAGGCACTATTCTCATGTGTTCAAAAGACTATGAATTTCAAACATGGACCATTGAAGGTGCAGAATGGGACAAGTGGCAAGAACGTTGGTTTAATAGAGTTGAGCAGTATTACAAATTAGTATAAATACTAGATAATAGAACAATAGGTTTAAGAAAAATGGCTGTAATTCAAATTTCAAAAATACAAGTACGTCGCGGACTACAAACAAACTTACCACAATTGGCCAGTGCTGAATTTGGTTGGTCAGTGGATGAACGTAGACTTTATATTGGTAATGGTACCTTAGCAGAAGGCGCACCTACAGTAGGTAATACAGAAATTTTAACAGAATACACTGATGTTGCATCAGTGGTTGATACCTACTTCTTTAAAGGTACAGAATCAGGATATACCAGCCAAACTGGTGCTTCATCAACAACACCAGTAACAAGAACATTACAAGCCAAACTAGACGAACAAATTTCAGTAAGAGACTTTGGTGCTGTAGGCGATGGCCTAACTGATGATACTACAGCAGTGCAGAGAGCATTGAACCAAGTTT
>Ga0222715_10001870_pt1 | contig 19735 bp, 21 predicted proteins | sample C33_9DmetaG_FD_165056 | JGI IMG/M metagenome (GOLD analysis project Ga0222715, IMG submission 165056) | Estuarine water microbial communities from San Francisco Bay, California, United States - C33_9D | ecosystem: Environmental > Aquatic > Marine > Unclassified | place: USA: California... | reverse complement strand
GAAGTTAAAATAACTAAATTTTTACAATATTGTGGATCTGTTAAATTTTTTAAATCTTGAAAGTTGCTAGTCAAAATATAATTGGCAGCAAGATAGTCAATAGTAGATGATAATGTTTTTTGTTTTGGCATATCAGGTGTAGATTGATTAGCTCCCATATAATTTAGGTAAATATTAAATAAAATTGAATTAAAAACAAATTAACATAATATTCAGTATTATAATGACAGAACGGCTTACAAAGAAAAAGAAATCTAATAAATCTAAAAAGGAATTATGGAGTCAAATAGAAAATAATTTTAAAAATGAGCAACCTATAGAATGCTTATTTAGAGTGGAAGGGCAGAGAGAAAATTGCGATTTATGTAAATCAAGTGTGAGGTTAACGGAAGATGGATTTTTGGCATGTTGTAATCCTAAATGTAGTATTATTTATAAAGATATGATTGATCAATCTGCGGAATGGCGTTATTATGGAGCAGAAGATTCGAATAATAATGATCCAACTAGATGTGGTATGCCAGTGAATCCCTTATTAAAAGAATCTTCATATGGATGTAAGGTCATATGTAGTGGAGCAACTTCATATGAAATGAGAAAAATTAGACGCTATACAGAATGGCAGTCGATGCCATATAAAGAAAAGTCTCAATATGATGAATTTCAGCGAATTACTATTATAGCACATAATGCTGGAATACCTAAAATCATTATAGATGAAGCTTTGAGGTATCATAAAAAAATATCAGAGCATAAGACATTTAGAGGATTAAATAGAGATGGAATAATTGCGGCTTCTATTTATATATCCTGTAGAACAAATGATTGTCCAAGGACAGCAAAAGAAATAGCTACGATATTTACACTAGATAATACTAGTGCGACAAAAGGATGTAAGAATGCAACAACTATTTTGAATGAGATAGAGTCAGAGATGACGAATAATGATAAGACATCATTATGTAAAACGAAGCCTGAAGATTTTATAGAGAGATATTGTAGTAAATTAAATATAAATCAAGAATTAACGAAATGTTGTAAATTTATTGCCTTGAGGATTCAAAAGAATAATATGATTCCTGAAAATACGCCACATAGTATAGCAGCAGGAATAGTATATTTTATAGCTCAAATATGTAAATTAAATATATCAAAGAAGGATGTAAATAAAGTAAGTGAGATAAGTGAGGTAACAATAAATAAATGTTTTAAAAAATTAGAAGGAATTCAAGAAAAATTAGTTCCGAAGGCAATAACAGATAAATATATGTAAATGATTTAAAAGAATAAACAAACATAAATAATAAATGACAAATGTTTTATTTTTAGGTGTAGTAAAAAATGTAGAAGGAATTATAAAAACGAATATTAATAAAGTATGTTTTTTAATGAATAAATTCCACAATTGCAAATTAGTAATTTATGAAAATAATTCTACTGATAATACAAAAAATATATTGAAAGAATTTTCGAAAGATGAAAGAATAGTATGTATTATGGAAGATTTTACTGATAAACAAATCAAAGAGAGTAGTAAAATCTGGGCATATACAGAGGTTACAGGTTCGGATCATTCATGTAGAATAGAGCAAATATCTAATGCAAGAAATAAGGTAATAGATGAAATAAATAAACCGGAATATGAAATATACGATGTGGTAGTATGGATAGATATGGATTTATTAGATTTCCATTTAGAAAATTTGGAAAGTTATGTTGAAGAAGTAAAAAATAATGAAAAAATTGTGTTAACTGGTAATTCATCTAGGTATTATGATTATTTTGCACTAAGGATAAATCAAGATATACATCAAGGGTACACAAATAGGATTTTAGGACCAGAAATAATAGGAGAAAGATTTTGGCATTATATTTCTAGAGATGAAATATTTGTTACCCAAAGACAATTGGTATCATCTGCATTTAATGGAGTAGGAATATATAATAAGAATGTATTCAAGAATCACAAATATAATTGTATAGTAGATGAGAATGTAGAGAGATATTATTTGAAAATATTAGAAAATAATAAAAATTTATTAAGATATTTAAATTTTATATCTAGTCCATGTAATAAATTTCCAGGAGGGAAAGAGGATATAGCAAATAAAATAATGTGGAAAAATAATTCGGGATATGATAAACCAGTTGTATGTGAACATGTAGGATTACATGCCAGTTTAAATTTAGATGAATATAAAATATATATAGAACCTAAGTTAATGGTGCGCCGTTAAAAAAAAATAAAAAAATTATTTTATTATTAATATGGTTCCAAAAATAATTTTTATTGTTCCATATAGGGATAGGAAAGAACACAAACAATTTTTTACAAAATATATGGAATACATTTTAGAAGATTATAAAAAAGAAGATTATGAAATATATTTTAGTCATCAAGTAGATTTTAGACCATTTAATAGAGGAGCAATGAAAAACATTGGTTTTTTAGCAATGAAAAAAAAATATCCAAATGAATATAAAAATATAACATTTGTATTTCATGATGTGGATACTATGCCATATAGAAAAAATCTATTAAATTATGATACACAAGAAGGAATAGTGAAACATTTTTATGGATATGATTATGCATTAGGAGGTATATTTTCTATTAAAGGTGGAGATTTTGAAAAGATAAATGGATTTCCTAATATGTGGGGATGGGGAATGGAAGATAATATGATTCAACAACGAGTTTTAGAAAAGGGTATTAAAATAGATAGAACAAATTTTTTTAAATTAGGATCTAGAGCAATATTACAATTTACAGACGGAATAATAAAAATGATAAATAAAAAGGAAATGGCAGGATTTTTAAATAAAGATTATCCATATGGTATAAATTCAATAACTAATTTAAGATTTGAAGAAGATGATGAATTTATAAATGTAAAAAATTTTTTAACTGAAACGGATGCAAATTCTCAAAAATATGAGCAACATGATGTATCACAAGAAGGTTCAGGGAAAATAAGAATAACAAAAGAAGAGAGATATGGAGGAAGAAATATAGCCATAGGAGGATTTAAAAATATGGGATCCATTTTTAAAAGAAGATAATTTTTAATATAAAAAGATATATTTATATTAAAAATATAATGAATATCGATAAGATTTTTATAATTAATTTAGAACATAGAGGAGATAGGAAAAAAAAGATTTTACATGAATTACAGAGAGTTGGATTAAATAATTATGAAATATTTAAAGCAATAAAACCAACAGAAGAAATGGTAAAAGAATGGAATCCTAATTTTTTAAATCCAATTCCAGATTGGTTTAAAAAAACTGGAGGAGATGAAAATAAATATAAGATAGGGGCATTAGGATGTATGTTAAGTCATTTGGAAATAATAAAATTATGTATAGAGAGAAAATATGAAAATGTATTGATATTGGAAGATGATACCGAATTTCAAATAGGAAATGGTATAAGATTTAATCAAGTAACAGATATAATGAAAAACCAATTAGAAAATTTAAATTTTGGACTTTTTTATTTAGCAGGCAATCATAGAGGAGCAAAATTAGAAAAGAAAAGTGAAAATGTAAATAGAGTAAAAGGAACATTAACAACTGGTAGTTATATAATAAACAAAACAGCAATGAAATATATAGTTAAAAATATGAAAAGTTATGCAAGAGAGATTGATGTATTTTATTCTACTGTTATTCAAAATCAGTTTCCTTGTTATTGTGTTTATCCACATATAACTAGACAAGGTGAAGGATATAGTGATATAGTTCAAAAAAATGTGTCTTATAAGTTAAATATTTAAATATATTAATGAAAAGAACGAAGTATATATAAATAAAAAAATTGTATTTAAATTTATGTATAATTGTATAAATATTTAAAGTTAAAAGTAATAAATATTTATATGAATATTACTTTTGCGACATGTTGGTATAATATGAAATCTAAATTTGATGTAAATACATATAAAAGATGGATGTCAAATTTTTTGAATAATGTGAAAAAATTTAACTTAGTAATATTTACTAATAAGGATAGTTTCAGTTTTATAGAATCTATAGTTGACAAAAATAATACAAATATTAAAATAATTATTAAAGAATATAGTGAATTTTTAACATGGGAAAAGAGAGAAATATGGATTAAAAATCACGAAAAAAATAATAGTCTTAATCAAAATAGTCGATGGAATACAGATTGGAAATTAAATATGCTTTGGAGTGAGAAAATAAGTTTTGTAAAACATATAAAAGATGAAAAAATATTTGATACAGAATGGTATGGATGGTGTGATATAGGCTATTTTAGAGGAGGAAATAATTTAACTCCAGAACAGATAAGACAATGGCCTAATAATACTAAGATTAATGAATTAAATAATTCAAAAATATATTATGGATTACCAGGGAGTCGAATTGATTTAAATAATTATATTAGAATGCTATTAGATAAAAACGAAAAAGGATTACCAAAAAATTTAATTTCAGTTAATCAAGTCAGTATAGCAGGAGGATTTTTTTTAAGTCATAAAGAAAAAATAGATTGGTGGAGTAATATATATTATAATAGACTCTATGATTATTTTAATAATAATATTCTTGTAAAGGATGATCAATATGTAATTATAGATTGTATAGCAAATAATTTAAAAGAATTTTGTTTAAAAGAAGAAGAAAATGTAAATAAAGATAGATGGTTTGTATTTCAAAGTTTTTTAAGTTGATTATACTATTTTGGGTAATATATCTAACAATTATTAAAAATATAATACCATAATCTTTCGAATGCGTGTCCTTCTGGTGGATCAGTTAAATTTTCACTATTTAATAAAATATTTAAACATTTTTTATAAAATTCTAATGAATTTTTATAAATATTTTCTTTATTAACTAAAAATAATGCTCCAGGACCGAATAAAGTAGATATAAAATTAGGATATAATTCATTATATATTTTAACAATACAACTAGATAAATTATGTTTATTCTGCCAATAAGAGTATAAAAATCCATGTTCTTTAAAAGTTAAATCTTGATTTTTTTCCAAGAATAGCTTAAATTTTGTTAAAAATATAAACTTTTCTGTAGAGTTACCTGTATTATTAATTATTTTAAATAATTCTTGTTCCGGAATAGAATGATCAAACGGATTTCCTTGCAAAAAAATACATTCATTTGGTAAATTTGAATAATTATTTATAATATGGTATAAATATGTATGAGATTCCCTACCAATATTAGGTAATTCAATAACATTGATATTAGGATTAATATTCAATATTTTACCGGATTTATTATATAAATAAACTTCACTATAATTTGTATTTATTTTTGATATCCAATCAATATTTTCATTATAGTAAGCAATAATAACATGTTTTTTTGCCATTATATAATAATAATAATAAATTATCTTTAATATTATATTTATTTAAAGATAAATAATTAAAAAATATTAATGAAAGTTTTAAGTATTATAACTAATAATCCAATTTTTATTGAATTGCAACAATTATCATTAAAAAAATATTTGTGTGATGTAGAGTATGAATATATAGTATTTAATGATGGAAAATATTGGCCCGACCCAACAAATTTTTTTAAACCAGAAGAAAATGGAAGACAGGCCATAGAAAAAAAATGTAAAGAGATGAATATAAAATATTTTAATTTACCCAACGACCATCACAAATTTAATAATAATCCAAGTCAAAGACATAGTGATTCTTTAAGAAGTTTAAGAGAGTATATGATGGGTAATAAAGATGAATATTTAATATTAGATGGAGATATGTTTTTGATAGATACACTTAATATAGCCAAATATAGAGAGAAAATGTGTGCATGTGTATTGCAAGAAAGACCAAATACAAAATATATATGGCCGAATTTGTTTTATATTAATATAAATAACTCGAATATAAATATAGATGAGTTTAATTTATGTATAGATGGTGGAGATACTGGTTCGGCAAGTAGTAAATGGTTAAAAAAATATAATTATGTTTATCCTAATTGCGAAGATATAAGATATTCAAGTAATCAATATGAAAATGATAAATTTTATTTTATAAAGCACTTATGGAGTGGAAGTTGGAATATAGAAGAGTTACCAGAAAATTTAAAAATCAATAATAGGTTAATAGAATTTTTAAAAAATGATAAAAGAAATAACGGTGGCACATATTTTGCAGAAATTTATGATAGATGTATATTTCATTATAGAGGTTCAACATGGTTAAATATAAATGATGAAATATTACATAGGGAAAATATAAATAAGTTAAAAGATTTGATTTAAAAAGTAAAATATTAATTATAATAGAATGATTAGTATTTTAATGCCAATTTATAATGGAATAGAATTTATTGGTGAGTCGGTTCCGACAATATTATACCAAACATATAAAGAGTGGGAATTAATAATAGGAATCAATGGACATCCGAAGAATTCAGATGTATATAAAGAAGCAAAAAAATGGGAAGAAAAAGATAAAAGAATAAAAGTATATGATTTTTATGAAATAAAAGGAAAAGCCGAAGCTTTAAATGAAATGATAAAATATTGTAAGTATGATTGGGTAAGTTTACTAGATGTAGATGATAAATGGTTACCTAAGAAGTTAGAGAAACAAGAGCGTTTTATATATTATTGTGATGTAATAGGTACTCAATGTAAATATTTTGGAGATTTAAATATAAGTCCAAATATACCAATTGGAGATCTAACATTGGTAAATTTTTTAAATGTAAATCCAATAATAAATAGTAGTTGTTTATTAAAAAAAGAGTTATGTAATTGGGATGGAAAATGGAATGGTGTTGAAGATTATGATTTATGGTTAAAATTATGGAAAGAAGGAAAGAAATTTTATAATGTAAATGAAATATTGGTATTACATAGAATACATAATGATAGTGCATTTAATGCAAAAGGAAATAATTTGAAAGTGAATGATTTAAAACAAAAATATAAATGAAATAATTGATAAGACTTAAGAGTTAACTATAGAAATAATTTGTGTGCACATACCTTCTAATTCAAATAAATGTTTAATTTCATTATAATAACTCCACATATTATTATATTGTTCTTCATCAATAGATTTTAATATATGTTCTAATTTATGAATATCATTTATATGTAAAACTATACATAATTTATCATAATTAATAACATCTTGAAATGGAAGCCAGTTTTGATCATTCCATAAATAAATAGGAATAGTTCCTAGTTGAAAACATTCAAAAAAACGAAAGGAAGATCTACCATATCCTCTAGGTGCAAGGGCAAATTTAGAATTGATAGTTGTTTCTATAAATATTTTTTGTAAATTTCCGTTTACAGATGGAGTCCATCCTCCAGAATTAATCATTTTAAATAAAGTATTATTGGATAATATATTGAACATGATTTCTCTTACATTAGGATTAATATGATTTGATGTAATATTACCTACAAATGAACATAAAATTTGTTTATTATTGAATGATTTTTTTGGTAAACAAATTAAAGTGTTGTTTAAGTCTTGGTATATTAATGGAATAGGTATATTTCCTGAACAAGCTCCAAATACAATTGTATTGTCTGGTAAATTCAGTTTTGGTCCATCATCATATTGAGCAATAGTAAAATAACCGTCTGATGATGGATTATTAAAGATCCAATTGTCTAACGCTTGTTGCATTTCATTTTTTTTGTTAGAGAACCATCCTTCAATTTGGAAATTAGTCCATAATGCAGGAATATACTTTCTTTTTGTAATAGGATTATTATGTTTTATAAAGTTTAAAAAATATTCTTCCAAGTATAAACCATTTTTAAATGGTGGATAAGTATCTTTATTTTTACAATAAAATAATTGATTAGGAATCATTATATAGTTTTTATATAATGATTTATTTAAATTAATATTCGATGTAATTTTTTTGTTCTTTTATTTGTTCATAAATAGTTTTATCTGATATAATTTCTCCTGTTAAAGTCATATTCTTAGGATGATCAGATGTATGTTTAAAAATCTTGATATTTAATTCATAAATATCATTAATAAACATACATAATTGGTATTTAGATACATTTTCTTTAGATATTAAATGTTTAACTCCTTTCCAAAATAAATTTTTATCAATAATGTTATATATATATTTAGCTAGACTTAGGCATGTAACTCCATTCCAAAAATGATTATCAAATCCATTAATAGATTTATTTTTATTGCTTAAGACCCATTCTAATAAAGATTTTTTATTAAATTGTTCTTCGCCTATAATAGATGTTCTGATGATTGTTGCATTACAAGGTTCTCCTAATGATTTAGAAATTCCGTATATAGTATTGCTAGAATGTTTATTATTAATTGAGTAATTACCATCAAGTCCATCGAAAACACAATCAGTAGTAATATGAATAAAATTAATATTATATTTATCACATAAAGATGAAAGTTTATAAGGAAAGATCGAATTAACGGAAAAATAACTTTTTAAAAATTCAGAAGAATATTTTTGAGGTATTATTCCAGCACAATTAATTATTGTTAAATTTTTATCTTTTTGATAATATTTGTTTATTATATTTTCTAATTTATCATAAGTATCATTTTCAATGTTAAAATCACTTTTATTTAAAATTATAATTTGGTAATATTGTTTTAAATATTTACTTACATAACTTCCTAACATTCCTGTTCCGCCAAATAAAATAATACTCATTAAATAATATTATTATATATATTTAAATATAAATAGATTAAATTATAAATAAATAAGTATGTCTGAAATAGAAAATAATAAAATGTTAATATTTGGTGGTACAGGATCATTGGGAAATAAATTAGTAGAAAAATATATAAAAAATAATAAATTATATGTTTATTCTAGAGATGAAGATAAACATTGGAATATGAAAATAAAATTTAATAATAATGAAAATTTAGAATTTATTATAGGTGATGTAATAAATGAAAATAAAATTAGTAAAACAATAATTCGTATAGATCCAGATATAATAATTATAGCTTCTGCGATGAAACATGTAGATTATTGTGAATTAAATGTTGATGAGTGTATAAATACAAATTTATTAGGAATAAAAAATATATTAAATGCGATAGAAGTAAACAATAAAAGTTTAAATTTAAAAACAGTAGTGTTTATAAGCACAGATAAAGCTTGTAGTCCGATAAATACTTATGGAATGGCAAAAGCAATATCAGAACAGTTAATGATTGAGAAATCAGTATTAATTCCTAATAAAAAATTTGTTTGCGTGCGTTATGGAAATGTTTTAAATTCGCGAGGAAGTATTATACCTTTACTTCATAAACTAGGTAATGATCCAACTATAGATAATTTTTTATTAACTGATGAAAATATGACTAGATTTGTAATGACATTAGAAGAGAGTGTAAATTTAATAGAACATGCAATAATAGATGGAGATTCTGGAGATATTATTGTTTCAGAATTAATATCTATGAAAGTGAAAGATTTATTAGAAATATTTTCTGAAAAATATAATAAACCAATAATAAATGTAGGTATTAGACCTGGTGAAAAGTTATTGGAATCTTTAATAAATGAAACCCAATCTTTAAGATTAGTAAAAAAAGAAAAATATTATTATATTAAAAGTATATTTTATTGTAAAAAAAATAAAATACAACCGAATGAAATAAAAGATTATAATAGCAAAATTAATCCTTTAACAAAAGAAGAATTGAAAATCTATTTGAATAACTTAAATTTATTATAAAGAACTTAAATATTAATATAATAATATTTAATATATGAAAGTAGCTTTTGTAGTATTTGTTATGGGTGACAAATATATAAATAATTTTAATAAAATTTTTAAAATTCCTATGCAAGAATATTGTAAAAAATATAATTATGAATTGATTATACAAACATCATTATTGATAAATGAAACAAATATGGATAAAAAAAAATTTTATTGGCAAAGGATAGTAATACCTTATTTCTTTAAAGATTATGATTATGTAATATCCATTGATTCAGATATTTATATAAATAAAAATTCACCTCCTTTACCTTTAAATGATATACCGGAAGGTAAGGTAGCTGCTGTTAATGAAAGAAAATATATGGGAAATTATGAATGGAGAGAAAATATACAAAAAAAAATGAAATGGGAAGTTACTGGTAAAGAATGGCATGCTAAATCAGGTGAAAATAGAAATTATAATGATCATATAAATGGAGGATTCATAATATATCAACCAAAATTTCATGGTGATATAATGAAAAAATTATATGATGAAAATATAAATAATTATACAAAATATCACCAAGATGACCAATCTATTTTATCTTTGTGCTTTATTGACAATGATATGATTTATTGGCTTGATGAAAGATATAATAAAATATGGTTTTTTTGGAAAAATATTTTTTACCCAGATTTTGATCATTATCCTGAAAATATGAAAAGAGCATTTGTACATAATTTTTTGAATTTAAACTATTTTACTCATTTTACTAGTGATATTGATATAAAATATATTTAAATTATTATTAAATAATAATAATAATTTAATTCTTTTTAATTAATATAATATTATTAGCTGTTTTACTTATATTATGATAAATTGGTAATTTTAATATTTCAAAAGATAGACTCTTATCTTTATTCTTCCAATCAGCGATAAATTTATTATATGATGATGTATCATAATAAACATCTTCAATTATATAATAGCCATTTTTTTTTAATTTATGTATTGAATTTTCAAAAAAATTAATGTTTGCTTCTGGAGTATGCAACCCATCTTCTATAATAATATCAAATTCATCTTTCAATTCATCATTTAAATTCCACATATCCTCTATAGATTTAGTATTTAATTGGTCACAATAATATGTTTTGATATTATCTGTATTAAATAATATATTTTTATCTACATCAGCCCCATATATTTTTGCTTTTGGAAAATATTCTCTCCATCCGAATAATGATGCACCAGGAACTCCATTTATACCCATAGAAGAAGGTAAATTTGGGTTATTTGTTCCTATTCCTAATTCAAATAATCTAATTTCTTTATCTTGAAAATGTTTAAACAGATCATGATATAATATAGTGTAATTATGACCAGTATTTGATAAATCAATATTACCCTTATCACTACCATTTCTTCCCATTATTTCACATAATACCGTTGTATTACCAAAATCGATATTTAAACTCATGTTATATTAATAATTAATATAGCTATCTTTAAATTATTTTGGATGTCAAATTAATAATTATTTTATTAAATCTCTCTAACAAAACAATGGTGTCCCTTTTTCGTTAAGTCTGGATGAAGACATACAGGCGTTAACCAACCTGGATGATTGGTTCTATGTTCGTCTTCGCCACATAAAAATATTATTTTTTCTGGAAGATAATGTTTTTCTATAACATCCCACAATATGTAATGATGATTCGGTTTTTCTTTATGTATACTAGAATATATAACAATATCATAATAATTGTTTTCTATTTTTTTAATCAAATCTTCTTTAACAATGTCTTGGTAATTCTCTTCATAATCTAATAATTTTGTATAACTAAACCCATATCCATGTAATTTCTTATAATCCATATCTCTATTTTTTTCACATTCATTATAAATATGCGGTAAACACGGATACTCCTGACATTCTTTATTAAAAATTTGTTTTAATCCATGTAAAGTTAAACAGCGTAAATAATCGCCATCTGATGGATTACATAAATATAAAACACGTTTTACACTTATATTAGAAATACTGTTTATTATATACTCACCCATTTTTCTTGTTGTTAAATATTGCTTTGTGTGTATTAACAGTTCTTCAATAAAATTATTACAATTTGTTCTTTCTTCTTCATTTAATTGGTTTGTAGAATTATTTAGGTTAATATTATATTTTTTTATTATTTGTTCACAAAATTTATTTGTCTTTAAAAGTAACTCTTTTGGCAAATGTGTTAATCTATTTCGGGGACAATTTTGTAAATTTTCAAAATATGGAATACATCCGTTTGCCAATATTTCATAATGACGCATACAATCCCACCCACCTTTTTTTCTTGTAATTGCAAATAAAGCTTTTTTATATCCATTATAATAATCATTTTCATTGTCATATTTATAAAATTTAGATCCTACGCCTGTTGGATTATAATTCGCAAGTATAATAGATTTTTCAGGGACTTCATTAACAACTTTCTCTTCAGGAATAGAAAAACTAATAGGATGTAAATAATCCATAATTATATTAAAAGGTAAATATTCTTTAATATATATTTTATTAAAACATGACAATATATAGTTTAATTTATTATTTAAATATATTAAGTTATATTATAATATGAATACATTAATTTATTTATTAAAAGAAAAGTTCTTTAAGTTAAATGGCGATCAAGAATATAATTATATTAAAAATGTGGATAATAATATAATAAATAATATGAAACAAGATGGTATTCTAATATTAGATAATACAACAGACAATATTAACATCATTGTTTATAATAATTTAAGTTATGTAATGATAAATGATAAATTATTATTAAGAATTAATAAACCATATGAAATAGCGTGGTTAAAAAATAATGTTATAGAATTCTCAAAATCATCTGATAATATATATTACAGATGTTTAAATGATTTCCATGACAATGATTTAATTTCAGTTATTTCATCTTACAAAAATAATATAAATATTAATCAAAATAGAAATCTTACCAATTGTCATCATATTATTTTAAATATACTTAATCAAACCAATAGTAAGGATAAAGTATTTATTGAATATGGTGTAGCTTCAGGTGATTTGACATGTGTAGTAAGTAATTTTGTTAAAAAAGTGTATTGTGTTGATATAAACGATTATAAGGTTATAAATGAAAATGTATTTTTTTATAAAAAAACAACAGATCAATTTAGTTTAGAAAATTTACCAAACATTGATTTTGATTATGCATTTATAGATGCATGCCATGAATCAAATTACTCATTTAGAGATTTTGAAAATATATATAATAAAATCAATAAAGGTGGATATATATTTTTACACGATACATATCCCAGTATTGAAGAAAATTTAAAACCATCTGCTTGTAATGATTGTTATTTAACTATATTCAAAATTAAAGAAAAGTATCCAAATATAGAATATATAAATCTTCCAATAAATCCAGGCATTTGTATTGTGCGAAAGTAATTTATTTATAGAGAACAGTATATAGTTTTTATTATTGATTAAATATAATTTTTTTATTTAATCAATTATTACTTACGATAGATAAACATCATTACACCTTTTAACATTTCAAACGCCGATTTTTACGGCATAAAAAATAATTAAAAAATGTAAAAAGGTGTAAAGAGTATTATTTGTATATATATATATATTATGTTTTTTAGTCTTCACGACTTAGATAAAAAAATGTTGAAATACATTAATTATGAAAACGGTGTTTTTATAGAAGCAGGCGCAAATGATGGATTAACTCAATCAAATACAGCATATTTTGAAAAAAACCTTAATTGGACTGGATTATTAGTTGAACCAAATAAACACTTTTATAATAATTGTAAAAAAAATAGAACTAATTCAATAGTGGAAAATTATGCATTAGTAAGTAATAATTATAATAAACAATATATTAATGGAAATTTTAATGATACTGTCTCAAATGGTTTAATGTGTATGGTAACAGACGATTGTGAACATTATGATGAACATATAGAGAATCACAAAAAGGAAAAAAAAAACAGAGTAGAAGTCAAAACAGCAACTTTAACAAGTTTATTGGAAAAAAATAATATAACAAAAATAGATTTTTTTAGTTTGGATGTAGAAGGTTATGAAATATCTGTATTAAACGGTTTAGATTTTATAAAATATAGACCAAAATATATATTAATAGAAACAGAAAATAGGTTAAATTATCAAATTGTTGTTAGAGATTATATGATAGAAAAAAATTATAAATTTTTAGAAAGATTGTCTTTAAACGATGATTTATTTATAGACAACAGTATATAGTTTTTATTATTGATTAAATATATTTTTTTTATTTAATCAATAATTACTTACGATAGATAAACATCATTAAAAATTTTCATAACTTTTTCAGGTGTATATTCTTTATAACAATTCCAATCTTTTTGTTTTTCTATTTCAGGATTAAAATTTAATAAAATTTTTGTTAAATCACTTTCATTTGTATACCAGATAGCTTTATTTTTTAATATATTAACATGACCCTGATCATGACCAAAAGCACTACATATAATAGGTTTATTTAGAGTAGAAAATTCACCCATAGCAAGTGACATTACTTCTCCAATATTTTTTGCATGTATCATAGCATCACAAGTATTGATAAATGTAGTCTTTTCATTTAAATCTACTATAGTATCCATATGAATTATGTTTTTTAAAGAAGGACAAAATTGAGGAAAATTTGCAAACAAAAAATAAATATTAGGATTTGATTTTGCTATATTATATACTACCGAATGAACATATTGTATAGTAAAACTACCTTTACCTCCATACCCGCCAAATACTGTTGCATTTTTAGGTATATTTAATGTTTCTCTTAAATTATCATTATGTTTTGGTAAATTAATCATATGTGGAACTACTGGATATTTTCCATTGTTGCCTCGCACCCATGGTGCTATTGAAGAATATATTTCTCCATGAGGTTCATTACAATTAAAAACACAATGAACACAATTTTTTGCAACTTTGCTTAGTCTATGATCTTTTTCACCACCTTTTATTATATATATTATGTCTATGTTATGTTGTTTTAATATATCATCTACTTCATTGAAATCATTTGTAGGATAAACATATTCAAAGCGATTTTTAAATTTATCAATTGCTTTATTATGATTAAATGAATGATGTTTGTTATACATAATAACTGATTTATTACCTAGAATTTCTTCATTAAAATGTGCGTAATCATAAAGTGATACAGTTGTTCCCATTTCTCCTAATTGATTATCCCAAAAACCAATAATTTTCATTTATAATTTTACTATATTAACATTTTTATATTATTTTGTATTAAATATATATTTCTTTTCCACCATTCTTTATTTTTATTTTGAAATTCTTGTAATTTATCTATATCTTTTAATAGTTCTTTACATTGAAGTAAAGCATCATTCCAATCTTTTCCTACTATAAAAATAGGCATATCATTATTGTAATTAAATGTTACTTCTATTTCGTTCATATTTCCAACTATTACAGGTATAGCTCCTGCTACAATTCCTTCATATATTCTGAAACAATCTAAAGATACGTTACCTCTACCGTTTACTACAAATATAGATTGATTATATATATCATATAACATATCTGGTTTTACAATTTGATTTAATGGATTTCCCCAATCTGTTTGTGTAGACGCGAAATAGCTATTGGGAAAACTATCTTTGAATATCTTACACATTAAATGTCTATCTGATTTGATTGTTCCCACAAAAGATGATATATATTTTCTATCTTTAATTTTTAAACATTCATTATCTAATGAACTTTCTCCTTTTAAAAAATGTTTTACATAACCTAATGGAAATTGTAAACTATTTTTATTATACATAATTTTTCTAGGATTATTATATTGTCTATAAAAAATATTTGTTTTTTTTTGCAATTCATGATAAACTTGTTTATTACCACTTTCATCTCCAATAAATATTAACATTTTTGGATTAAGTTTTTCAATTAAAAAATTCAAATAATCAATCTTTAATACATCATTAAATATAATTATATTTTTATCACTTTTATATATATTTATATCCATATCATCATTTAAATATTTAATATTTATTGGGAAATCAAAATATTTTTGATTAAAAACATCATTTTCTAAAAAATCCTCTTCCCAACTATGAAATCCTTTTTTATAAAATACGTTAATATTTTTGTTATTAATCATATATTATATTATATATTATTTATGATTTAAATATTAAATTGTTTTTATTATATATTATAAAATGATTATTGTAATGTTTCATGATGTTTACAAAGAAATTAATATAAAGTTTGAAGATAGGTATTATATTAATGGATTACTTTCTATTGATTCTTTTGAAAAAAAAATAAAATATTTAAAAAATAATTATACAATTATTAGTTTAAAAGATTATGAAAATAAAAATTATGATGTTAATGATTTTAAAAAACTGTGTATTTTAACATTTGATGATGGTCTTAAAGACCATTATGTAAATGTTTTACCAATACTTAAAAAATATAATATAACAGGTGTGTTTTTTATATCTGCTTTTCCCATTTTAGAAAATAAAGTATGTGATGTCCACAAAATTCAGTTTTTATTTAATAATGAAAATTATAAGCATATTATTTTAAAAGAAATAGTTTGTAATTTAAAATTATCCCAAGAAGAAAAACTGAATTTATGGAATGAAAAAAGTATATCAAAATATAAAAATAATAATTGGTCTTCTAGTGAAATATTTATAACGAATATATTAAGACAAACTGATAATAAAGAAATCCTGGCTAATTTATTTGATAAATATGTATTGGAACCCTTAAACCAAAGCGAAAAAGAATTTTCAGAAAATTTTTATTTAAACTCAAATGAAATTATTGAGTTATTCAATAATAATATGGAAATAGGAATACATGGTTATTATCACAATACAGAGGATAATATAGATAGTATTACAAAAACTATAGATTTTTTAAATTCTATCAATGTTATTACTTCTAACTATTATTCTTATCCAAATGGAATTATTGATACAAATATTATGAAGACATTAAATATTAAATATGCATTTACTACACAAAATATAAATTGCACAATGCAAGATAATCCACTTTTATTACCAAGAATTAATTGTAGTAATATTATGGATTTTGAAAAAAAAATTGTTTTATGTGGTATTCAAGAACAGGGTATTGATATTTGTGAATTTCTAATAAAAAACAATATTAAAATTTCTTGTATAGTCACATTAACAAAAGAAGATTCTATTAAAAATAAAGCAGCCGGATGGGTTGATTATTCAGAATTTTGTGAAAAATATAATATTAAAATATATTACTGTAAAAAATATAAATTAAGTTCTGAAGAAGATATTGAATTTTTTAAAAATGAAAAATTTGATCTACTTTTATTAGGTGGTTGGCAAAGATTAATTCCTAGCACTATTTTAAATAATATTAAACACGGAGGGTTAGGACAACATGGTAGTTCTGAATTGTTACCAAAAGGAAGGGGAAGAAGTCCATTAAATTGGTCTATTATATTAAGTAGAAAACGTTTAATTTGGAATATATTTTTTATGACACCAGGTATAGACGATGGTTATATAATTGATAATAGAAACGTTAATATTAATAGTTTTGACACCTGCAAAACATTATATTATAAAGTTAGTATTATTGTTAAAAACATGTATCTTGAAAATATACCTAAAATTCTTAATAATCAAATAATTGGAACGCGCCAAAAAGGAATTCCCACATTTTACGAAAAAAGGACTCCGGATGATGGATTAATTGATTGGAATAAACCTTTGGAAGATATATATAATCTTATTAGAGCTGTTACACATCCTTATCCAGGTGCATTCACATTTAACGGTTTAAATAAAATACATATTTGGAAAGCACAACCATTTGATAATAATATTACTTACCCTAATGCAAAATATGGAGAAATTGTAGAAATTTTTGAAAATGAATTTGTAGTAAATTGTATGGATGGATTATTATTAGTTACAGATCATAATGCAAAAAATATATATTTAAAAGATATATTAGATAATATATAATAAAAAATCAAATAAAATTGTTATTTTATTATAATTTTATTTACATGTAGAATGATGATTAGATCTATTTGGATAATTTACCATTGGAGGCTCTACCCAAAATGATTTTATATTAAATTTACGAAATAAATCATTCATCCACCAATCGGGAGAATTATTAAAAGGTAAATAATTTTCTACTAATATTCTCGCACATTCTTTTTTTATTAAATAAAATGTTGCTGCTTTTGTTCCTCCATGAGAAATAGGATCTCCTTTGTTATTATATTTTATTTCATTAGATTTTGGATATACTAATATATTAGGATTTGTTGGGGATTCAGTATATTTATTCCAATTTCTATCAAATAATATATCCCAGTTTTCATACAAAGAATCTAATTGTTCAATATATTTTTTTAATAATATAGGAATATCTCCAGAAAAATAAATATTATCTTCAATAATTACACCATAATCATAGTTTTTATTTACTATATCTTTCAAAGATAAATAATGTTTAAAAGTGCAAGAAATCAAACCTCTATGAGATTTTGTTCTATTAGGATCAATCATTATATTACAACAATAAGATGGTTCACTAATTATTATATTATTAATTAATTCTTCAGACATTTCATCCTTATTTGGACTTTTAACCCAATTTATATTATTTATATTAAATTTCCATTTATTAAATTCATTATTCATTATATTTTCCCTTTCTTTGTCTTGATTGTGAATTAAATAATATTTTAATTTTTTCCCGTTTATTATATCTATTTCTTCATTATTAATTATATTTTTAGGATATGCTTCTAGTGTATGTTCCATTTTTACTATTTATATATTTTTATTTATATTTCTAAATCTTTTTAACTTAAATATTATTATAAATATAAAATTATAATAATGTTTACTTTGTGTATTCCTACAATGGATAGATATGATTCTTTCTTAAAAGAGTATTTGCCAAAGTATATTAATAATGATTATATTTCAGAAATAATAATATGCGATGAAAATGGGAATGATATACAAAAAATAAAGAATAATTTTCCTGAAAATGAAAAATTAAAATTACATACTAATAGTCAAAAATTAGGTCCTTTTTTAAATAAAATGAAATGTTGTAAATTTTCCTCAAATAAATGGATTGCTTTAATAGATTCTGATAATTTTACAGATACCGATTATTTTGAAAAGGCAAAAAATTACATAGATAATAATAATGTTGATAATAATGTAATTTTAGCTCCTTGTTGGGCCAAACCTAGATTTAATTATAGTTATTTAAATAATAAAATATTAAATAAATCTACATTAAAATCTTTTAATATTGATAAAGCTCCCAATTATTATACACCTATAAGCGTTTTAATGAATACAGGAAATTATATTATAAATAAATACTTAATAGATAATATTAATATTAATAATGATGTTGAACTTATTAATAATTCAAGTGCTTGTGATGTAATTTTATTTAATACTTTATTATTTGAACAATTAGATTTAAATATAGTTGTTGTTGCTGACATGACATATAGTCATGTAGTTCATGATGGAAGCACCTATATACAAAATTGTAATCAAACAACAAATTATATAAAAGTAGTTCACGACAGATTTTATAAATTAATAAATTAATTAAATATTTAAACAATTCTTTTTATAATATACATAATGTTGATTCCATTTAGAGATATATATAATCAATTTAATTTGAAAATTTCTGGAATTTTCCATATAGGAGCTCATGAATGTGAAGAATTAAGAGATTATATGTCACATAATATAAATCCTGCACAAATATATTGGGTGGAAGCTATGGAACATAAGGTATTACTAATGAAATCTAAGAATGTGCCAAATATTTATCAAGCCTTTGTAGATGAAGTAGATGATAAAGAAATAACCTTCAATGTTTCTAA
>Ga0222715_10001869_pt1 | contig 19740 bp, 41 predicted proteins | sample C33_9DmetaG_FD_165056 | JGI IMG/M metagenome (GOLD analysis project Ga0222715, IMG submission 165056) | Estuarine water microbial communities from San Francisco Bay, California, United States - C33_9D | ecosystem: Environmental > Aquatic > Marine > Unclassified | place: USA: California... | reverse complement strand
ACTTTAGATCCTACTAGACGTATCTCTTTTCATGATGAATTATTAGAAAATAAAATTAAAACTAAAGATATTTGTAATAGAATTTTTAAACAAGATTTAAATGATATTAATGAAAGTTTAGTAATTTTTGCTGATATTAGGAGAGGTTCAGGACGGGGTATAGGTACTGCTATGGAATTAATGTATGCTTATACTAAAAAGAAAAACATTATTTTATGGGCAGACAATTCAGATTTAGAACACCCTTTTTTAGAATCTATAGCAACTGAAAAATGTTATGATTTATATGAGGCATTAGAAACAACAGTTTCTTATTACAACAAATGAATGTATTTTATTTAGACAAAGACCCAAAAGTAGCAGCAAGTATGCATATTTGGCATAAGCATGTTGTTAAAATGATTCTTGAGTATGCTCAACTTTTATCTACTTGTCATCAAGTATACTCTAATTCTGAAAAACCATTAGAAGGGTTTTATCGTAAAACGCACGTAAACCACCCTAGTGCTATTTGGGTTAGAGAATCTCAAGATCATTATTTATGGGTTTATAATTGTATGTTAGCTTTAGGTGCTATTTATAAAAAGAAAACAGGTAAAACTCATTTAACAATTACAAAAATGAAAAAAATTTTATCAAAGCCGCCTACTAATTTAATAAACACTGGTTTTAAGCAACCACCTCAATGTATGCCACCTGAATATCATGATAATGATTCAGTAAAAGCATATAATAAATACTATGAATTTAAAAGAGAACTATTAGTATGAATAATTGTGAAGATTGTGGAAAAAATTCATTAAAAACTCTTACTTTGCTAAAAACTTCAAATAGTAAAGGAGAGCATAGTTATGATGAAAGAAGACTTTGCAATGAATGTTTAGAGTCTGCTATTGATGCAGATTTAATACTTAAAGATGAACAAGAATTAGAAGACTGGTTATTATCTCATGATTTAGATGAAATTTTAGATGATTCAGATTCTTTTTATTTAGTTGGATGTTAAAGGAAATTTATTATGAAATCAACAATTGTAACTTCAGGTTCAAATAATTATACTAATCTTAGATTTAAAACTAAAATGGAAGCTAAAATTACAAGGCTTCTTCTTCGTAATACTTTAAAAAAGGATAAAGTAGATCCTTATTACGAAGCTAGTCGTACAGTTCGTGTATACATCTAAAATACTTTAATTTATATAAGGCAGAAGAATATATGAAACTTACTCAAGCAATTAAAGCAGTTGAAGCTATTATTAACGCAAACAATGCACTTCCAGAAACAGCAGCAGATGCACAGTATCTTGTACCAATGCTTTGGTCTTTACCGGGCGAAGGTAAATCTGCTAGTATTGTAGCCTTAGGCGAAAAAATGAATAGAGAAGTAATTTCAGTGTTGTTTGGTCAATTTGATCCAGCTGAACTTGCAGGCTTTGCTAAGCTTTCAGAGGACCGTTCTACTTATGAACGTGCTCGTCCATTCTTCCTGCCGACTGAGGGTTCTGGTATTATCTTTCTTGATGAACTCCCTCAGTCATGTCTTGCAGCCCAAAATATCGCTGCACAGCTTGTTAATGAACGTCGCATTGGCGAACACAAACTACCTAAAGGGTGGCAAGTAGTTTGTGCAGGTAATCCTATGACCGCAAAGGCAGGAACTACTGCAATGCCATCGCATCTTAAAGATCGCTTAACACACCTTGATATTGAAACAGATCATGAAGGTTTCCGTGAATATGCTCTTGCAAAAGGTATCTCTGCTGAGATTACTGGTTTTATTAAAGAGCGTCCTGAATGGCTTCAAAAGTTTGATCCAAAACAAAATGCTTCACCTTCTCCTCGTTCATGGGAACGCGCAGACTCTATTATTAAATTAGATTTAGATTTTCCAACTATGTGCGCATTACTTAAAGGTCAAATTGGTGAAGGTACTCTAGCAGATTTTACTGGTTATCTTAAGATTTATCGTGATCTTAAAACTGATGAAATTATGCAAAATCCAGAATATCATGATCTTCCAACAGATCCTTCAATTACTTATGCTTTATGTTCTGCTTTGGCACATCGTGCTAATAAATCTAACATTAAAGATATTGTAACTATTATTAAACGTTTTGAAAATAAAGAATTTTCTGCTTTTTGTATGCGTGATTGTTTAGCTCGTAACTCTGAGTTAAAAAAAGAAAAAGTAGTAACACAATGGTTTTTAACTGAGGGTAAAGAACTTCTTTTGTAAGGAGTAAATAATGCCAGGATTTAATCATAGAGCTTATGCAGAAGCTGCTCTCTCTTATGCAGTAACTCATAAGCTTAATAAAAATTGGGAAGCAATGATTTCTAATATGGACATTGCTTTTGTTCATGGTGAAGATGAACCGGAACAAGTGTTTGAAAGGGTAGGAATTCCTATGAGTAAAAATAATGAATTTTATGAATGGGTTAAAAGTTTAAATTATCTTGACCGTAAAGAAAGAGCTGAGTTAGGAATATTACTAGGCCTTGCTTCTCAATTTCAATTAGCTAATGACGTAGTAATGGAAAACTATGCTACTAGGTGGTTACGTGGAAATGATAAAAGTAAATTTTTAGAATTTATTCAGTTAGAACAAATGCTATTTAAAATGGGATTTTCAAATGACAGAATTTAATAGTTGGTTAAGTGAGTTAGTTTATTTAACTTTAGAACAAAGAAGTATGTTAAGTAAATGTATGTATTTATTAACAAACCATAATGAATCTGTATCAGATGAGTGGTTATATGGCTCTCTTGAACCTCTTTCCTCTGAAGATAAAAATAAATTTATTGAGCTTTCAAATCTTATTTATATGCAGAATAAAATGGATGTATAATGGATGCAAAATTAAAGGTTTCCAGGGCCGTAACAAAACTGGCATTTGAAGTACCTTTCTTTGGCTCTTGTGCTTTATCTGTAGGTACTTTAGCAACTGACCAAATTCCTACAGCAGCTACTGACGGTAAAACAATTTTATATAATCCTAAATTTGTAGAATCTCTTACAGAATTTCAAACAGTTGGTTTAATTTGTCATGAAGTAATGCATATTATTTTACAGCATTGTCAACAATTTGAAATTAAAGATCCTAAGCTATGTAATATTGCTATGGATTATATAATTAATGATAGTCTTATCTATGAACAAAATATGAGCCTTCCTGAAGATGGTATTTGGGATACAGCTAGAAGTTTTAAAAATATGACTTGGCAACAAGTTTATCGTATTCTTGAAGATATTCAGAAAAAAGAAAAAGAAGAAGAATCTGGAGAAGGTGAGGGCTATAATGCAAAAAATGGTCCTGCAAATAAAGCTAAAATTTCAGAAGAAAATCAACGTGAAATTGGAAAAGTTTTAAAAGAAGCAAATCCAGAGCATGTTAAAGCTTCAGATCTTTCAGATGCAGAATTAGAAGAACTTAAGCAAGATATTGAAAGAATTACTGTTAAAGCAGCAAAAGATGCTGAAAATATGGGAAAGCCAGGATCTATTCCAGGTTCTATTCGTGATCTTATTAATGAAATTAGAGATTCTAAAATACCATGGGAAGAATTTGTGTTTACTACTATGCAAACTAGATTTCCTGATGATTATAGTTATCGTAGACCTAATAAAAAATATTTAGACCAAGGCTTATATATGCCAACAGTAGAATCTACTCGTATTAAACGATTAGCTTTTGCTTTTGATACTTCTGGTTCTGTATCTCGTGATGAGTTAATTACTTTTTTCTCAGAGTCTAATTTTCTTATTGAACACTTTCGTCCTGAATCAGTACTTCTTATGTCAGCAGATTATGAAGTAGCAGAAGTTATAGAATTAGAAGAAGGAGAAACTATTGCAGAGGGCTTCTGGTTTAAAGGTGGAGGCGGTACTTGTTTCCGTCCAGTTTTTAATTACATTGAAGAAAATGATTTAGAAGTAGATCAGTTAATCTATTTTTCAGATATGTATGTAAATAAACATAATTTCCCAAGTAAACATCCTGATTACGATGTTATATGGGTTAGTACAGGTGCAAATTATAATGTTCCTTTTGGTGAAATAGTAATGGTGAATTAATGAGTTTTAGATATAACGAAGATCTATTTGAAAAAATTAAATTTGATGTTGATAACTTAAAAGAATTAAAAAGTTTATTAACTCTTGATTTAAATTTAATAGCTAATCAATATAATGTTAACTTAAATACAGTAATTAAAGAAACATTAAATTATAGTAAGAAAAAAATAAAAGACTCTAAAATGTCAGTTTATGATATTATTGTTATGCTAAAAGAAAGTGCAACTAATGAAGAATATTATTACCGTAGTCGTAATAACTTTGTTGTTAACATTAGAGAAGAAAATCGTCAAGTAATTATTAATGCTGTTAATAAAAATTTTAAAGTTATAAAAACTAAAACAATTTCAAATACTATTATAGAAGCTTTACAACAGCTTATTGCATGCGAATTACTTTTAGAATATGAAAATATAGATAGTACTGCTTTAAATCTTGAAGTTTCTTTAAAACAATTTCAAAACATTTTAAATGATGTTTCAAATAGCTCTACTGGTGATTTTAATTACCGAAGTAATTTAATTGCATCTTACGGAACTACTTCAGAAGTTGTTATTAATTTAACAGCAATTGAAAAAGCAAAGCTTCAAGATCCTAAAGTAAATAGTTTTCATGTAAATAATACTAGAGATGTTTCCGTTATTATTAAAAAAGACTGGTATGAAACAGTAAAACAGAGAGAATTAACTTCTATTGAATTAAATAATGGTAAAGTAGCTGCTGTATTAGAAGCAGAAGAAGTAAATCATAAAACTAAAGAAGATACTGTTGATCTGTTTAAACTTAAAGTTCTTTATGTAAAAGTCCCTAATAATATTCAATTATGGAGAAATAGTAGTAAAGAAAATTTTGAAAAATGTATTTTTGTAGAAGATCTTTATTTTGCTAAAGATACTACAGATACAACTCGTTTTGCAACAGGTACAACACCAGGCCGTGCTATAGGTACTCTTAACCGACGTGCTAAAAAAGATATGTTTGATTTAATGGGTATTTAATATGAATTTAAATTGGAAAATTTACTTTGATGGTAAAAGATGGAATTATAATTTAGCGCAAGATAAAGATGAATCCAATTTCACAGGTTCTGTAGCAGAAGTTTATGAATATGTAACAGAATTGGACAAAAAAGATGCAAATCAATTTTATGCACAACAACGAAAATGTTGAAATTTGGTCTTCTCCTATAGAATTAAATGTTTTCTTTATGGAAGGGATAGGACCTAAAATTTATAAAGGGGATTCTTTGTCTTGGTATGGGATTGAAAATGTCAGAGTTATTGCTGTTACTACGTTATCAGAAAATCTGGTTAGATTAGAAGTTCAGCACCATAAAGACAAACCTTAAAAGGAATTTTATGAGTAAAAAATATGATGCGTTTGTTTATAAATGGACGTGTAAAAGCACAGGTAAAGAATATGTAGGTTATCATGTAGGTAATCCTGAAGATGGCTATAAATTTTCATCTGACAAATTACAAACTTTATATGATAAACAACCTAATAATTTTGAACGTAAAATTTTAGCTATTGGTACTGCAGAAGAAATGAAAGCTTTTGAAACAGGATATTTAAGAGCAGTAGACGCTAAAAATAATGATGATTATTATAATAAGCATAATAATGATGAAGCTTATGTTTTAACAGCTAAATCTGTTTGTAATAATAATATTGAAACTATTGAAGCTACATTAGATCAAATTGATACTCATAAAGTAGGAAAGAAAAACTTTTTTAGATTATGGATTGGTAAAAAGACTTTAAACTGTGCTAGTTATAAAGTTAGTGCTGAACAAGGCGCTAACCTTTATTTATTAATAGGAAAAAAGATTAGAGTAGATGCTACTTTAGTTGGTGACTATTGGTATTTTTATCCTGAGAATGTAAAGGAAGTATAATGTTTTATTATTATAATATTTTTTGTAATGGTGAATATTTAGGACAAGTAAAAGCATTAAATGAGAAAAGCGCTTGTGAACAGTATTATATGAAATATGGATCTGCAAGCAAATATACAGGCTTAGCTAGAAATTCTTTTACAGCAGAAAAAGTAAAATAAAATGAAAACAATTCAAAATTTATTTAATGATATGAATGAAAAGCTTCTTCCTTTTCTTTGTAAAGATTTAAAAACAGAAAATATTCCAAATGTATTAATTGATTTAGAAATAGTAAATGATAGTGATCTAGATGGAAGTAGTGGTATGCAAGCGGCTACTATCCATTTAGGTTACGAAGAACTTCTTGGAATGGAAGTATTTGAAATTGAATGTGTAAAATCTTTAACTCAAGATATTGAAGCTTTTAAAACAATGGTAGCTCACGAATTAGTGCATGTTATGCAACATCTTAGGGGAGACAAATTTAATTACAAACTTCCTTACAATGAACAAACGCATGAGATTGAAGCTTATGCAAAAGAAAAAGAGTTAGTAAACTATTATGAAAGCAAATGTAGACGGTGATCCTTATGTATATTGGGCGGCTTTATCTAAAGAAGTAGAAACTCCTCAAGAAGCTGCTGATTTTGCAATTGAACTTTTTAATACCACGTTAGATAGTGTTTTTGCTACAGATTATAGAATTGCAGTTAAAGGTAAAGGTAATTATCGTACTCAGATTAGTGCTGATTATAAAGCACATCGTAAAGGTCCAGATGAAAACAAAAAACCTTTATTAAAAGCTGCACATTCTGCTTTAATGGAAGAGTTTAATGCGGTTAGAGCAGATGGTATGGAAGCTGATGATTTGACTAGAATTTGGTGTGAAGAAGACCGTAAAGCAAAAATACCTTTTGTATTAGTTCATGAAGATAAAGATTTAAACATGATTGCAGGTCCTCATTATAATCCTAAAAAAAACTTATTGTATCATGTAACAGATGACGAAGCAGACTTGTGGTTTCATAAACAATTGCTTATGGGTGACAATGCTGATAACATTAAAGGTCTTTATAGGGTGGGTCCTAAAAAAGTAGAAACATGGTTATCAGAAGTTGCTCCTAAAAATAGATTAGATTTTGTAATTAAAAAGTGGCAAGAGTATCACCCTGATGACTGGTATGAAAGGCTTTTAACTTGTGGTCAATTGATTCATATTAAACGCACAATAGATGATAATTGGGAATTACCGAAAGGAATAAATTAATGGATATTAAACGTATTAGTGGCGTATTTTTTGTAGAATACTGTGATAATGAAGACAATAATTTAGAATATATTGAAATTCCAGTACCTGATGATGCAATTGAAGCTGTGCGTAATGAGTTAGAAGCTGTTGCTATTCATGCATATAATGAAAAAGAAACTCAAAGAAAAGAAGTAATTTCAAAAGCAAATGAGGTTTTTAAATAAAATCATGATTAAGTTTAAGTACACGCCGCATGTAATCGACACCCCTTTTGGGACACTTGGTGATCCTCCTGCAGTGGAGAGCGTGACCATGACACTGGGTCATGATGTCACATGGGAGGAGGCGACGACTGAGTTCCACAACTTCCTACGTGCGGCAGGGTATGTGATCCCGTATGACTTTGAGGAGAAGAACTGATGGAAGTAACAGAAATCAAAGAGCATGAGAACGGTGATGCAACATACACCTTTGACATGACCGCTGAAGAGCATGGGGTTATATGTCAGCAAGGGATTCTGTGGTGTATTGTTGCAGGCATCACAGGAGTCACACCAGAAAAAGTCATGGAGACATGGTTAAATGAAAGAGAAGCTAAAGAAGGTGTATCTGAAACTACTGAAGGCTCAGTGCAAGAAGAAGTGGGATAAGGCAAGAGAGTTACACGCCAAGATCATTGGCCTAGAATTAGAATTAAGAACACTTGAAAGTAATAAGCACAATAACTAATGAAAAAGAAAGAATGGAATTATAAATACGACATAAAACCCATATCTGCTAATCGATTGTGGTATAAAGCTAAACAAATTACAAAAGAATATAGACAATGGCGCGAAGATATTGCATATAATACTCCGGATAGCCACAAAATATGGCCTTTTAACGATACAGAACAATTAGAAGTAACTATTAATGCGGGTTTTTCTTCTCGTTTAGCAGATGTAGATAACGTTTGTAAACCTGTTTTAGATACTTGGCAAAACCTTTATGGCTTTAATGACAGGTATGTTTATAAAGTAACTGCTGAAAAAGAAATTGTAAAGAAAGGAAAAGAATATTTAGATATAACTTTTAGGAGATATCATAAATGAATAACTTAGTAAATTTTTTAATAGTAACTATAAATATTTACTTACCAGTTAATGCTTGGCTAAGTCATGATAATAATTTAGCAACACCTCTTTCCTATATAGGTTTAGGTTTTTCTTTATATTTTTGGTTGTTAGTATTACTGAATATGCTTACTCCAAAAAGCCAAAGAAAAATATATTCTCAACAAGACTTGGAAGATATTGCATACGAAACTAATAGAATGCTAGAGCTAGAAACAAGTCAAAAAGAGGAAACAAAACACTAATGGGAAGGATTGTCACTCGTAATCAACCTTGTCCTAATTGTACAAGTTCTGATGCGTTTCAAATATATGAAGACGATTCTGGTTACTGTTTTTCTTGTGAAAAAGCAGTTAAAAATATTAATGCTATTGATTTTGAAATTGAAGAGAGAAATACAGTGACAGAATTTGTACCTCAAATTAATATTAATGAGGTAATGCACTTAGGTATTAGATCTATGCCAGATCGTAAAATATCTAAGCCTATTATGGAACATTTTGGAGTTCGCTCTGAAACAGATAATGATGGTACAGTGACTGCTCAATATTATCCTTACACAGTAGAAGGTGAAGTAGTTGCTTATAAAAAGAGATTATTACCTAAACAATTTAGTATCGTAGGTAGTTTTTCTCAAAGCGATTGTGAGTTATTTGGTCAATCAACCTTTGCACCCGGTGGTAATAAAGTAATTGTTACTGAGGGTGAACTTGATGCTATGGCTGTAGCTCATGCTGCTTTTGTTAAATATAAAAAAATATATCCAGTAGTTTCTTTACCTTCTGCTTCCATGCTTGCTCCTCTAAAAACAAATCGTAAATGGTTAAGATCTTTTAAAGAAGTTATATTATGGTTAGATAATGATGAAAAAGGTGATAATGCTTTAAGAGAAGCCGCTAAGATTATTGGCTTTGATAAAGTAAAAGTTGTTAAATCTTTAGAAAAAGATGCTAATGATACTTTAATAAAGCAAGGTGAAGAAGCCACAATGCAATGCGTTTGGAACGCTAAACAATATTCACCAGCTGGAATTATTGCAGATCCTGAAAAAATCTGGGAAGAAATGGTAGAATACTCTAATAAAAAAAGTGTACCTTATCCACCTTGTCTTGCAGGCATTAATGAAAAATTAAAAGGAATGCGTACAGGAGAAATTACTTTATGGACTAGCGGTACTGGTTCCGGTAAATCTACTTTACTACGTGAAATAATGTTACATTTATTGGAAACTACAAATGAAAAAATTGGTCTTGTCTCTTTGGAAGAATCACCCTCGGAAGTCGCTAGGAAGTTATCGGGTATGGTACTCAACAAAAACCCAGCTAAAGATGAAATTCCTCTTGCTGATCTTCGCCCAGGCTTTGATTCCATCTTTGGTGATGGCAGGGTTATTGTTTTGGATCATCATGGTAGCATCAAAGACGGTTCTATTATTGACACTCTTGAGTCTATGTGTGTTATGGGTGCTAAGTATCTCTTCTTGGACCACATCACAATCTTGGTTTCAGAAGGCTCGGAAGGATTAACGGGCAATGAAGCTGTTGATAAAGTAATGAATGATCTATTATCATTAGTTAAAAGACATGATGTATGGATTGGTTTAGTTTCTCATTTACGTAAAATGGATAAAGTAGGTAAATCATTTGAAGATGGTCAAATGGCTAGCTTAGATGATATTAGAGGTTCAGGTTCTATTAAACAAATTAGTTTTGATATTTTAGCTTTTTCTCGTGATTTAAATGGACAAACTGAAAAAGATAAAAATACTATTAAGATGAGTGTTTTAAAATCAAGATTTACAGGTTTAACTGGAAATTGTGGAACTGCTGTTTATAATTATGAAACAGGCAGATTAGCTTATGGTGGTGAAGAAGAAACAACAGAATTAGATTCTTTTGATCCTTTAGATGTGGAAATTTAAATGAAAAATATTAATCAATTTTTAGAATTTAGCGGTTTATGCTTTTATGTAGCAACCTTTTCATTTTGTGCTTATTATTTAGTAACGTGGGTTATGCATGGATAGATTTGATTTAGAAAATAAAATTATGAATGCTTCTCTTGTAATTAATGATTTAGAAGCGTTAGCTGAAGATATAGACGAGAATCCTCAAGTTTCTGCAGAAGTTGCAGATCGTTATTCTCTTGCTCTTTTAGGTTTAGCTAAAGTGTGTGAAGCTCGTTTTAATGCTATTGATCGTGTTTTTAAATATTTAGTACCTGAGTTAGATGAAGGAAGACGTGAAAAAGAAGCAAAATTTAAATTAAACTTTAGCCAAGATGATGATAAAAAGCTTTGGGAAAATTTTGGAAAACCTAATGAATAAATACAGAACTCAACAAATGTATTTAGAGATGGCTTATGTAATTGCAAGACAATCTTTAGATCCTCATAGGCAAGTAGGAGCTTTACTAGTTAAAGGTAATCAAATTTTAGCTTATGGCTTTAATGGTACTCCTACTAATTATCCTAGTAATGATTGCAAAGATGAAAATGGTAAAACTTATTGCCATGTAGTACATGCTGAAATTAATGCAATTGCTAAAGCTGCAGAACATGGTGTAAGCACTAAAGGCGCTACACTTTATAGCACTACTGTGCCTTGCATTGAGTGTGCTAAAGCTATTATTCAATCGGGCATTACTAGTGTAGTTTATTGTGAAGACTACAATAAATGTGAAGAAGGTAAAGCTTTACTTGAGGTTATGCTTAATGATTTTAAACAAGTAGATGCTTTTTCTGAATTCAAAAGAAAAGTTTTTGGTTTAGCAGATGATGTTAGATTTATGTAATAAGGATTATTATGCCGTATATTAAACAAGAAGATCGCGCTTACCTTAGAGATATTACCTCTGAATTTCACAAAACAGATATTAATAATCCCGGTGAATTAAATTACTTAATTAGTAAACTATGTAAACGTTACCTAGATGCTAAAAAACACCAAGGTAATAGTTACGAAGCAAATTATCAAGCTTTTAATGATGTCCTAGGTGCATTAGAGGGCGCTAAACTAGAATTATATCGTAGACGTTTAGCCCCTTACGAAGATAATAAAATTTTAGAAAATGGAGATATCTAATGGAATGTATTAACCCTGAAATTTTAACTATGTTTGCGCATATGTGTTTAGGTGTAGCTATGTATTTAGTAGGCAATTTTGCTTGGCAAGTACACAAAGATAACTGTTAGTTCAGCGCCATAAAGATAACGCAAATTTAACGCCTCGTTCTTAACGGGGCTTTTTATACAGAGTAAATTTATGGAATATTTTGGTATAACTATTGTACCCGAGCGCGATGAGTTACTAACCGATTATGCTCGTGGAATGCTAATGGATTTTTATTCAATTGATGGAGAAAAATCCCCTCAAGAATTATTTGGTAGAGCAAGTATTGCTTGGTCTACTTTTAAGAGTAAAACAGATTATGACTTGGCGCAACGATTATATAACGCAGTCTCCCAAAAGTGGTTTATGTTTTCATCGCCTGTGCTTTCGAATGCCCCGCATCCTGAAACCGGTAAATCCTCCGGGATGCCTATCTCGTGCTTCCTTGCATATGTACCAGATACAGTGGAAGGACTCATTGAACACTCATCCGAATTACGGTGGCTCAGCGTTATGGGTGGTGGAGTTGGGGGTCATTGGAATAATGTTCGTTCTGTTTCAGAAAAATCCCCGGGCCCAATCCCCTTCCTTGCTACAGTAGATGCAGATATGACTGCATATAAACAAGGTCGTACTCGTAAAGGTTCTTATGCCGCATATCTTAATGTAAATCATCCAGATATTTTAGAATTCATGCAGATTAGAGTACCTACTGGTGATGATAATAGGAAATGTTTAAACTTACATAATGGCGTAAATTTAACTAATGACTTCATGGAAGCAGTTATTAACAATTTAGAATATGAATTAGTTGATCCTAATAAGGGACCAACTGGAGAATTTTTAAAGGCTAGAAAAATTTGGCAACAATTATTAGAAATTCGTTTTAGAACTGGAGAGCCTTATTTTAATTTTATTGATCATGCAAATGATGCTTTACCTGAGCCTTTACGAAGAAAAGGACTAAAAATTAATGGTTCAAATTTGTGTAATGAAATTCATTTACCTACCGATGAAACACGTACTGCCGTTTGTTGCTTATCATCTCTCAACTTGGAAGAGTATGAAGCTTGGCGAGATACAAATCTTGTCGCAGATCTTATCACAATGCTGGATAATGTACTTGAATACTTTATTGAAAATGCACCAGAAGTATTGCGTAGAGCAATCTATTCAGCTAAACAAGAGCGTTCTTTGGGGCTTGGTGCAATGGGGTTCCACAGCTTACTACAAAAGAGTAGAATTGCCTTTGAAAGTAATGAAGCAATAGCTCTTAATAATGAAGTTTTTCAGGTAATTAAATATGACGCTGATAAACAATCTCGTGAACTGGCTAATTTACGTGGTGAGTATCTTGATGGTTTTGGAACTGGTCGTCGTAATAGTCATCTTCTTGCTATTGCCCCTAATGCTAGCAGTGGCATTTTACTATCTACTTCTCCTTCTATAGAGCCTTTAAAAGCTAATGCTTATACTCATCGTACTCGTGCGGGTTCCTTTTTAGTTAAAAATAAATATTTAGAAGAAGTATTAAATAATTATGATAAAAATGATCAAGTCACTTGGTCTTCCATTATTACAACGAAAGGATCTGTCCAACACTTGGATTTCTTATCATCCGAAGAAAAAGAAATATTTAAAACAGCAACAGAACTTGATCAGTGCTGGATCATTGATCACGCCGCAGATCGTCAACAATACATCTGTCAAGGTCAAAGCGTTAACTTATTCTTTCATCCCGGAGTCGAAAAGTCCTTGGTTAGTCGTGTCCACCTTAGAGCATGGCAAAGAGGCCTCAAAGGTCTTTACTATTTGCGCACAGAAGCCAAGTCTAGAGCAGAGAATGTTGCTGAAAAAGTTGAACGTAAAGCATTGGCAGATGATGCCTCAACAATTGTTTATGGCAAAGAAACATGTCCATACTGTATTGCAACAAAAGAAGAACTTACGATACGTAATATTCCATTCGAATACATTGATCTCGATCTTATCGGTAAAACAGCCTCACAGGTTACAGGTAGAAACGTTAACACTGTACCGCAAATTTATCTCCAAGGTAAATATATAGAAAATGGTTATACAGGTTTAATGGAATACTTAGGAAATGACCAAACAGAAAATGACGAATGTAAAGCCTGCGAAGGTTAAAAAGAAAAAAGTAGATAATAAAGATGCAATAGCTAAAGCAATAGACTCGCTTAAATACATTCCTTCACAACGTAATTGGGAAGAATTCTTAAAAAGAGCTAATTATGATGAAAAATTAGCCATGCGTATAGCAAAAGCAACATTATTTTGGATTATAGAGAGAAGGAAACTATGAGTGGAATGGACGATAGCGACAATACTTCAATTACTGCAAGTACTACTCTTCTCAGGATTGCTTCTCACCTCTTATCTAACGGTACAGATAATGTGGAAGCAGCACAGCAAAGAGGTGAAGAACTTGAAGCTGAGGCGGAACAACTTAGAGCAAGAGGTGAACAACTTGCAGTTAGAGTTGAAGCTCGCAAGAATGAAGATTCAGGAAATAAAAAATGAAACTTGATCAAGAATATTTTAAGAACATTGTAAAAGAAAAAGAAACACGACAAATGGCTAAACGTAAAGCTGAACAAGAAGCAGCAGAAAAAACAGCTATTCTTAAAAAGAAAAGGTAATAGGTAAAAAGATGTCAAAAAAGAAGCGTATGGGTAAAAGCACAGGCCCTTCTAAAGGCGAGCGTAAGACTGTTAGCTTAATTAATCGTGTACATAAAGATGAACGTTTAGGTTATCAATATGATTCAGCTATTCGTAAAATTAAAGCTTATTCTAAAGGTAAGCGAACTGTAGTTAAAGTACCCTCTGCTACTAACCCTCACATTCTTGAAAAGCTTGATGCTAATCAAGTATGGGGTGATTGGCGAGGTCGAGATTTTGAGAAAAAGAGAAAACAATGAGCTTACTAAAACAATCACTTGTCTATAAACCTTTTAATTATCCTGATTTTGTAGAAATTACTAAAACCCATGAAGAAATTCATTGGGTTGCTGATGAGGCGGATCTCAGTGAAGATATTACAGATTGGAAAAATAAACTTACAAAGCAAGAAAAAGAATTTGTTAAGAAGATTCTCCAATTATTTACCCAGAGTGATGTCGTCGTGGGGGCTAACTATCATGACTACCTCATCCCAAAGATTAAAAATAATGAAGCGCGTAACATGCTTAGCTCTTTTGCTAATAGGGAGTCTGAGCATCAACGTGCTTATGCTTTGCTTAATGATACTCTAGGCTTTGATGATGAGATCTACTCGGAATTCCTGGAGTATAAGGAGATGGCTGATAAAGTTGATCATATGTATGAAAACAGTAACAATTCTCATCATGATCTTGCTGTTACTATGGCCAAGTCAGTTTTTAACGAAGGCGTTTCTTTATTCGCTAGCTTCGTTATGCTTCTTAATCTTCAGCGTTATGGTAAGCTTAAAGGGATGAATACTATTGTTGAATGGTCTATCCGTGATGAAACTATGCATGTTGATGGTATTTCTAAGATGTTTCGTATTTTTTGTGAAGAACACCCACGAATTGTTAATGACGAATTAAAGAAAAGTATTTATGACATTGCAAGACAAACAGTAAAGTTAGAAGATAAATTTATTCATCTAGCTTTTAAAAATAATGATATTCAAGGTATTGAAGAACAAGAAGTTAAAGATTATATTCGTTATATTGCTGATAGGCGCCTTATTCAACTTGGTTTAAAACCTAATTGGAAACAAAAAGAAAATCCTTTGCCTTGGTTAGAATATATCCTTAATGGTACTTCTCATGATAATTTCTTTGAAAAACGAGTTACTGAATATTCTTTAAGTGGAATGATAGGTGATTGGGGCTGGGAAGATACTGAAGATGATTTAACAGAATTTGCTGGTGCTGCTTAAAAATGTGGTTACTATTTATTATTAGTATTTTTGAAGGAACTTATGGTGTAAGTGCTAATGGTCCTTATCCTAGCATGGAAAAATGTTTTAAAGTTAGAGAAGCATTACTAGCAACTTATGAGAAACCTAAAATTAATTATGAAGCAGTATGTGTTAGGACTAATCAAATAAATGAATAATTTTAAAGGAACAAAAGAGGACTTAATAGAATTAATTGCAAAACAAAAAAAAGAATTAAAAGTTAAACTTAAAACTAAAAAGAGAGAGATTAATGAATTCAGTTTGGCGAGTAATTCGAATGACTAGTCCTTTAAGGACTGCAAATGAGCAAAATACAAAATCTAGTAGCAAAGCACGCTTTGAAGTTCAACAAAAGCAAAGTACAAAAAAATCTTAAAAAAGAGTTTAAAAAAGGTTACATTAAACATAAAAGCCTGGACTTTCGTTCGGGCAGTTTAATTTAAGAGGTTACTATGAAAAAGATACCTATAAAATTTGATAGTCTTAGTATAGATGTACCAACCGGCTTATTAAAAACAGATTCTCCTGTTACATTAATTTATTTATTTACTAGAGAAGGTATTCTTTATTATGGTTTAACAGGAATGCCTGAAAAATTAGAATCTTACGAAATAAAAAAAGAACCTTACCCTATATGTCTTTTTGAAGAAGTAATAATGCATTCACAAACTGATGATGACATTATAGAATTTATGCAATTATCTGTTAGTAATACAAATTATATTTTTGATGATAATATTTACCAGTATTATGGAAAATTAGACTTTAAAACAAAAAGTTATGAAAGATATAAATTACCTACAATGGAAGGGGAACCTGCTTACTTAGAGGATGGTGGTATAATAACTAACATTAAATATGGATATGAAAGAAATGACTAAAGATGAATTTGATAGTATCCTAGAAGCAGTAAGAGAATTAATTACAGAATCTTTAAATGGAAAATATCAAACTAAAGACGAAGATAATACTGTTACTCAAAAAGATTATTTAAATAATTTAATTAATAAAACTAAAATTTTACAATTAGAGGATATTGAAGAAGGTGTTATTGAAGTTAGATCTAATGTTGATTTGTCTTTAATTAATGTAAATCCTTCTGCATCTGAAATTATTAATAAAATAAAAGCAATTAAAAAGAAGCCATTGAACAAACAACCAAAAGTAATTACCTGTTTATTTTATGGTGCTCCAGGCACAGGTAAAACAACTATGGCTACTGAGATTGTAAAATCTTTAGGTAAAAAAGCATTAATTAGATCTTATGCAGATATTCAATCTAAGTATGTAGGTGAAGGTGAAAAAAGATTACAAGCTTTATTTGCAGAAGCCCGTGAAAATGATAAAGTTTTAATTTTAGATGAATGTGACGCTCTTATGGCTTCTAGAGAAGCTTCTACTAAAGAGTGGCAACAATCTATGACTAACCAATTTTTAACAGAATTAGATAAACATCACGGTATATTCATAGCTACTACTAATTTTGTTGAAAGATTAGATGCTGCTTGTTTAAGACGTCTATTTTTAAAATTAGAATTTAAATGGATGACTAATGAACAAAAAAATAAAGCATTTAAAATCTTCTTTAATAGAAAAATTAATAATATTCCAGTAGATTTTTTAACAGCAGGTGATTTTAAAGCTGTAAAAGAAAGGTCTTTATACGAGCCTACTATTAAAATTACAAATAATAACTATATTAAATTATTAAAAGAAGAAGTAGAATATAAAAAGAAAACAATTAAAGAAGTAAATGAAGCTGCTAAACGAAAAATAGGTTTTTAAATGAATAAAATGCCATTATTTTTTGTATTAATTTTGGCATTAATCTTAATATTCTATGAAGAAATCAAATTATCACATTCACAAAGACTAAAAAAACGTATTGCTTATGCAGTTCCTGCTAAAATTATTAAAATAACTCTAATAATTTAAGGAGATTATTTATGACTTGGAATAAAATTCGTAAAGATTATCAAGAAAGAATTATTCATTACGAAAATAATATCGCTTATCATTTAGAACAATGGACTGTAACCGGAAATCCTGAACATAAACTTTTTGCAGACCATGACATTAAACAACTAAATGAAATCAAAAATTATATTTTAAAGAAAGAAAAAGAGCAAGGATTATACTAATGCACTTTGCAGATCTTTATTTAGCCGCTATTCTTGATGATAATTTACCAGAGTCTGTCACTCTGTCACCAGAAGAGCTTTTTCATATAGAGGATATAACCATGTATATGCTTGAACAAAGAGCCTTAAAGAATGGCACTCTTGTAGTTGATATTGAAATGGTACACTAATGGATTTATATATAGAAATAAATGGTGATGCTGATAAAGAAGAAATTAAAGAATATATAGAAAAGAGTTATTTAACTAAAGAACAAATTAAATATATTATAACAAATTTTGGCGACATCTTATTATTAGAGTTTTCTCAATGGCCTTATGATTACTATGAAGAATTCATAGATACAGAAAAATTTAATGTAATATTTTATAATTTAGTTTATAATAATTTTTCTAAACAACAACAAGAATTTTTAAAAGGCTTTAAAATAAGCTCTTTTTTAGCAGAGCATATAGATGAATGTATGCGAGACTCCATTGAAGAAATTTTAATAAGCTATGTTAATGAGCACCTTAAAGAAGACAAAGAATTATCTTTAAGATTAATGCAATTAAAAATGCAAGTTTAATAGGAGTTTACAATGAAAGTAAAAATTATAGCTCATTGGAAACATGGATTTATTATGGAAGATGACTTAGAGTTATCAGAAGGTAATAATGCTACTTTCAATCCAGAAAAATTATGTACTTATTATAACAATGTAAAAAACATTAATAATTGGTGGATTACTGATGAACGGGGAAACACTCTATACTCCAAAGAAAAACCCTTTAAACGAACAATACAGAAAACTAAGCTTAAAGGAGTTAAGAAAGAAAAGAACTATTCTAAACTCCCTAAAGAAAAACTAATAGAAGAAATTAAACTACTAATGAAAGAACATAAAAATGCTACTAAAGTAGCTAATATAGTTGGTAAATCACCAACATTCGTAAGAACACATATTAAGTAGTATACCCTAAATAAACTAACTTATAAAGCCCCTTAGATCTACCTATTACAGGTATTTCTAAGGGGCTATTAGTATTACATATTTTTTTTATTTATTATGTATAACAAAGAAGAGAGATATACTACCAAGTATAACTACCAGTATACACCTAGTAATAACACCTAGTATTACTACTAGTGATTACGACTAGTACTACTAGTAGTATTACTACTAGTTATTACTTATAGTATATACTTATAGTAGTATTATTTTCAGGGACCTCTTCTTTATGGCGCTGAATATTTAACTTAGGGTGGTACTGGGGGTGAGCTTGGGGTGGTACTGAGAGTAGACTTGGGGTGGTACTGGAGGTAGACTTGGGGTGGTACTGAGGGTAGACTGAAGGTAAATATAGCACCATAAAGATGAAAATCAATCAAAAATCAATTTTTTATTGTGGGACAAAGTGGGAGAAAGTGTCTTAAAGTGGGAATTATTTCCTTATTAAGGGCTTTTTTCAATGTTTATAGCAACATCAGTATAAACGCGCATAGACTTTTAGAAGAGATAGACGATCGACTTAGACTGTTTACCTTCAGTATAACACTACATGGCACAGATTTACTGTGAGCATACATGCAGTTACTGGAGGTAGCCGATGAGTCGTTACTTGAAGTAAACCGGCGGCGAAAAGGTTTTACTAACAGTAGTACTTTGCAGTACACTAGCAGTAAAACCCCACCCCCCGGCTTACTTTAGGTAGTTTGTTTTTCTTTGCCTCACCCACTCTACGCACTTGCCAAACTTTATAACCAAGCCGACAAACTGCTAGCGCAGTATAGCTCGGCTTAAGGGATATTTATGAAAGATAGCGACTTACACGTTTATGACCTTAACGGAGACGGTGTTCTCGATAAGGAAGAAAGAAAGATTATGTTAGATGATATGCGCCGCAAAATGGAAGACGACGATGCGCAACGAGATAGCATCCGGAAAATGGCGTGGTTTGCTCTTATTGGTTTATTGCTTTATCCTTTCGGTATTTTCTGTGCTGACCTGTTTGGCATGAGCACAGCTGCAAACCTTATTGCAGACATAGCTCCCACTTACTTTGCGTCTATTGCAGTTTTAGTTAGTGCTTTCTTTGGGGCGTCAGCTATCAAGACTAATAAAGGGAAATAATATGATAAATGAAATTAGATTTTTACTTACAGTGTGGTCTTTAGCTTTCTTGACCGCATTTGTGGTTAATTAATAATATCCGCTGATCCCTAGGGTTAAAAATTTTTTTCTT
>Ga0222715_10001866_pt1 | contig 19762 bp, 11 predicted proteins | sample C33_9DmetaG_FD_165056 | JGI IMG/M metagenome (GOLD analysis project Ga0222715, IMG submission 165056) | Estuarine water microbial communities from San Francisco Bay, California, United States - C33_9D | ecosystem: Environmental > Aquatic > Marine > Unclassified | place: USA: California... | reverse complement strand
CGCGCGTTCGCTGTACGTATTGGGCAATATTGCGCGATTCGGAGCCGACGTCGTGGACGCAGCCGTCGAAAATGGTGAATGCGACATCTCGATTCAGGATCTTCTTCGAGTCTTCCGCAAGACCCTCGAGTCTCAACCCGCAGAAGAGTACGATCTCACTCGCGGTGCGCTCGGGGCGTGCGGAGACTTGTTCGTCGCTCGACCAGAACTGATGTTTAATCGCGACGGCGGTTTTGGCAAAGGAAGCTTTGATTCCATCATGCGAGCCGCGTTGGCGTCCAGCGCCGAGCGTGGCTTGAAGGAGCAGGCGCTGACGAATCTCAGCGAGCTCATTCGTGAGGAAGAGTTTCGCATGACTGCGACGAGTGGATCGACGGCGGCCAATGAAGCCAACGCTTCCACCAAGTCTTCGGTGCTCAAGTCGGCGCAAAAGCGCTCGCGAGACGCGGAAAAATTGCAAGTCGTCAACGGTCAGAGTGATCGCTCTATCGCCGGCGGTATCGCACAACGATATTGGACAGACGTTCTAGCGCTTTGTGTCGACTCCGCGTACAGCGTGCGGTTGAAAGGCTTACATTTGGTCGAGGTGGTCCTTCGTCAAGGCTTGGTTCATCCGGCGAGCGCGTTCCCCACGCTCATCGCGCTACAAATCGACCCAGTGCCGAGCGTTAAGCGTCTCGCGCGTAAGCTCCTGAAGGCGCAGGTTCAACGTCACGGTGACTTTTTTGAGCATCAGCTCACTCATGGCGTCGAGCTTGCGTACTCTTTTAAGAAGCGTCTGGAAACTGCGGCTAGACGAAGCGAAAGCGGGCAAAAGAAAACCGCCGACGCCTCGGACGGTTTCGCGTTCGTCTACGGCTTGGTGAACTCGTCTAGAACGTCTCGAAACGCGTTCTTGAACACTCTTCTGCGTCGGTTTGAAACCTCGAGCGGATCGTCCGATGCGCTATTCTTGCGATTCCTCGCGAGCGTCGTCACTGAGCTTCCATTCACATCAGTGGATGAGGCTCTCTACGTCGTCTTTCAGCTCAATCGTGTCATCTCGCTCAAGGGCGGCCTGTTGCTCGAACAGCTCACGAAGGGCGTGAACGCGTCGGCGGCCAAGGCGGACGACGCGGTGCCGGATGACGAGTTCAAGAGCGACGTCGAGCTCGCGTGTGCGCTGAGCGTCGTTTTGTTGCTCAAATCGCACGTCAAGAAGACGTACGAGTTGTCCGACGCTCGCGTGGCGTCGTACGTCCCCACGGAGGCGACGAGAAACGCTGAAGTCGTCAAATTCGACGATACGGTGAAATTTGAGACCGGCGTCGTCGACGCGACCGCTGGGCAATCCTACCGCTCGGCTCGACGCGCGGTCGACACGTTCCGCGATCTCATGACTCGCGACGCGAGTGATTTCGCCGAAGACATGTTCAAAGATACGGCGACGAAGCGAGGCCGGAAGCGCGCGACGAAGACGGATGACGACGCCGCGGCGACTCCGGGAACTCCAGCGCGCCGACGGCGACGTCGCGCAGCCGTCGTAATGGACGACGACGACGACGACGACGACGACGACGATCAGGACGACGAAGAGGACGACGATCAGGACGAAAACGACGAAGACGCCTCGCTGCCGGGCCTGCGCTCCGCGGGCGTGGCGACGACGAAAAAACGCGCCGTCAATTCTGCGAGAAGGGCGGCGAAACCGACGGCGAAACCGGCGTCGAAGAAACGATTAAAATTTTAGAACGCGCGCGCGCCTCGAGCGAGGCCACGGTGAAAACCGAAGAAACGAATAGCGAAACCTGACTGCATAGTATCACACGCGTCCCTCGTCGATCACCGCGCCGACGCCGACCCTCTCTCCCGCGCGTCCGCCGCGACGTAGCACGCCCGACACACCGGCGCGTACTCGTTCCTCCCCCCCACGCGCACCACCTCCTCGCTCGCCTCGACGCGTCGACTGAACAAACTCTCCCCTCCGCACTCCGCGCACGTCCCTCGCAATCGCGTCACCGTGTCGCACAGCGGAATCAAATCCAACACCCCCCCAAACTTTTCTCGCCTGTAATCGCCGTCCAATCCGCACACGTACACCGTCTGCCCCAGTTCCTCCGCGCACCGTCGCGCGAACGCCACCAGATCCCCCATAAACTGCGCCTCGTCCACCGCGACGACGTCCGCCGCGTCGCACGTCGCCGCGTCGGCCCCCAGCGCCGCCGCGCTCAGCGCGCGCGTCGCGCGCACGCGTCCTCCGAACCGCCTTCGCGTCCCGTCGTGCGCGATCAGCGCCTCGCGCGCCGCCTCCCCGTGTCGCTCGACGTCGAGCTCGGACTTAATCACGAACACCGTCCGTCCCCGCGCGCGCTCCTCGTCGACGCATCGCATCAGGTGCGTCGTCTTCCCCGCGAACATCGGCCCGCAGATGACGTGCACGGCGCCGCGTCGTCGCGCGTCGTCGTCGCGCGCGCGAGGGCGCGGCGACGACGGCGACGGCGACGCGCGCTCGGACGACGACGCGCGCGCGGCGACCGCGCGCGGCGTCGGCGCGCGCGCGCGCGCGGTCGACGTCGACATCTCGCGTCGCGCGCGTCGCGGCGACGACGCGCGGGGCGTCGCGCGTCCGTGTGCGACGCGCGGCGCGTCGAGGGGGTCGTCTCGCGTATTGTGGAGGCCTCGAGCGCCATTCGTCGCGGATGGTTTGTGAAATTCGAGGGGAGCGGCGGGGGGGAGGCGGGCGCGCGCGGCTGCGGCGCGTCGCAGTTCGCGTCGCGGACAATGTCGTGTGAGAAATCAAGCAGCACTACTGGTATATTTACGCCGAAAGTGGGCGTGAAGTCGTTCGATGAATACAAGGAGCTTTACCGTGCTTCGCTCGAGTGTCCGAACGAGTTCTGGAGAAAAATTGCAGAAAACTTCGTTTGGGACACTCCTTGGAAGAAAGACTCCGTGTTCGCCGGCAACTTTGATGTGACCAAGGGTACGATAGATCACACTTGGTTCCAAGGTGGACGCACCAACGTAGCATGGAATTGCATCGAAGCGAATATAAGCAAAGGTTTAGGTGAGAACACAGCTTTCGTCTGGGAAGGGAACTCTCCCGGTGAGGATGCCAAACTCAGTTACAACGAACTACAGAAGGAAGTGAATAAATTAGCGAATTGGCTCAAAAGTGTAGGGATTCAACCAGGCGATCGAGTGGTGATATATCTACCCATGCTTCTTGAATTACCAATATCTATGTTGGCGTGTGCAAGGATTGGTGCTGTTCATTCTGTCGTTTTTGCTGGCTTCTCAGCTGAGTCGCTCTCCCAACGCATCCTTGATAGTCGTGCGACGGTTGTGCTTACTTGCAATGCAGTAATGCGCGGGAACAAGTGTCTACATCTCAAAACAATTGTTGATCAGGCGTTGCAGACATGTATCGCGCAAGGATTCAATGTCAAGCACTGCTTGTGCGTTGAAAATAAACGACTCCCTCATGTTTCAACGAACCTCGTCGCTGAAAGGGATGAGATCTGGAGTGAGACCCTGACAAGATTTTCTACTGAATGCGAAACATGTTGGGTGGACTCAGAGGCTCCACTATTTATGCTGTACACGTCTGGTTCTACAGGAAAACCAAAGGGTGTTGTACACTGTACAGGCGGCTACATGATCTATGCTGCGACCACCACAAAGTATGTCTTTGACATAGCACCTGGTGATATGTTTTGGTGCACAGCCGACTGTGGTTGGATCACTGGTCATACATATTTGACCTACGGTCCTCTTCTAAACGGTGCAACGTCCTTGGTGTTCGAAGGAATACCAAATTATCCTGACTATGGACGGTGCTGGAGTATTGTCGACAAATACAGTGTTGAAGTGTTCTACACTGCCCCGACATTGCTTCGCTCTTTGCAGCGCGAGGGTGATGATCACGTGAAAAAGTATTCTCGCCGTTCGCTTAGAATATTGGGTTCGGTTGGAGAACCAATCAATCCTGAGGCTTGGCGCTGGTATCATGATGTTGTCGGGGATGGTCGCTGTCCCGTCGTCGATACCTGGTGGCAGACCGAAACAGGCGGACACCTTTTGACACCACTCCCGGGTATTTTCAAGGAAAAGCCCGGTTGTGCCGCGTTGCCTTTCTTTGGAATCGAACCCGCCATTCTGAGCGTTTCGGGCGAGGAATTACACGGTGAAGCTGAAGGACTTCTGTGTTTCAAGCGTACGTGGCCATCAATAATGCGCACTATCTATGGTGACCACTCTCGGTACGAGACAACATATTTCAAGCCATTTGAAGGTTACTATGTCAGCGGTGACGGGGCACGGAGAGACAGCGATGGTTACTACTGGATAACTGGTAGAGTGGATGACGTTATCAACGTTTCTGGCCATCGCATAGGTTCTGCTGAAGTAGAGAGCGCTCTTGTTTCTCACTCGGCGTGCACGGAAGCTGCGGTTGTGGGCATCGAGCATGAGATCAAGGGCCAAGCCATCTATGCCTTTGTCACAATTGTGCCCGAAGTAGAGTGTGACGACTCACTACGAAAGGAGCTTGTGGCCTGCGTGCGTGCTGTTATTGGCCCGTTTGCAGCTCCAGATGTCATACACTGGGCTCCTGGCTTACCAAAAACACGGAGTGGTAAAATTATGCGCAGGATACTGCGTAAGATCGCCAATAATGATCTGAACAACTTGGGTGATACGAGCACCCTTGCTGATCCGACTGTAGTCGACGCATTGATCAAAACTCGCTGAGGTCATACCGTGTGCCCCTACGTTTTTGCGTTTTTTCATAGAAAAGCTTGCGACCGTGGCTCAGTCATAAACGATGTTGTCGAGTGCCTGCAAACACCGTCGACATTCAATTTGGCTAGTTCCTACAACATCCGCATGGGTGAGGCGGACCAACTATGCAGATAGGATGCACCAGTTTTTCAAGTCTGTACTCATATTCGTCGACTTTCAATTCTTTCCTCTGAATTACTTTTCGTGACGAATCTGTGAGACTACGTTTTAATGTCATATCATTGTTTTAACGTAGTTGACGCACCTTGAAACCAAAGACACGGGGAGTATACCGCGGGCACGACGTTTCCGGCTTTAAATGTGCGTACGTCATCAGGAACAAGTGTGGGAAAGTAGTCCCGAAGTATGCCCCGTCAACGTTTCCTTGATACTTACTTCGGGGGAAATAAACATCCTAAAAATAGTTATTCCTGATGTCGCACGTCGTCAATTCAATAGCGTACCTGGCATCGTGGGCAAAATATCTTTACAGTCGCCGTTCGAAACACGTCAGAATTGCCCGTGGGCAAACACATTTGGTTGTTACACAAGGATCGTGGGCAGCGACCAAAATGACCTTGTTTGTATTTCTCCAACATCGCCAGCATACCTCTGCCTGTGAGGATGTAGCGCGCATGTATAAGACCATACAGCATCTCGGCTGCCGACTCGATGAGCTCGTGTTGTTGTTCACTGAGCGGATCTCTCGTTTCCACGTCTAATATCACGTCAAGCGCGTAATCAAAATATGGCACTGTGCTCGACAGTCCACTCAAGTTGAAATCATCTTGAATAAAATCTTCGTCAACTTCGCAGTAGAATTCATTTCCTTTAAGGCGGCAGAACCACGATATCCACGTCTGCTCTTCTTCCCCTTCGGAACTATCGCTTGACGCAGTCGTTTCGCCTCCGGAGGCCATCATTTGAGAACTCATACGATCACTCTGATCTGGTAGAGACGCACGACTTTTAGCATTGAATCGCATGATAGGGCAAGCCTTCTTCTCGAGAACACTGTACAGTGCACTCGCGAGGCGAAAATGCCGTCAGACTCGACCGTGCGCGTGCTTGTCAGCTCTTGTGATTCGGGATCGGTGTAGTGTGCGTATAATACACGCACGACATGATATCATATAATACAGCCAGACAGTACTATCCGCGAGCAGAACTGCAGAAATAAAAATAAGCATTGGCGGCTTTTCGTTTTTTCTCCTGTCACAGTGCCGAGAAGGACGCGTCGGACACTGCCAATTGCGGCACCGTTTCGGGCCGCGGGACGGAGTTACTCGACGAAACTTCGCGGGTGCATGCGTGTTTGCGTCGCGCGCGGAAATTGTCGAAGTGGCTGTGGCGTAGAACATCTTACACTGGAGTGACTACGAAATTTCGCCGTGCTGTGCTCCAGAAAACCGGAAGTTGTTCGGGAACCATGCGTGCAAACGTAGAGCGGACGTTGCGGTGGAAGTATTGTGAGTTTCTCAAAGACGTCGGCATGCGTTTGAAAGTGTACGCTGTTCGATCCATGCGTTGACTTTTTCTTACAACTACAGTCCACAACTCACGATCGCGACCGCAATTGTGTTCTGTCACCGTTTCTACTCGAGACACTCTGTGGACTCGAGCAGCGCCGACTTGCATGTGCGTTTCTTTTAAATTCATGTCGATTTATTAACACGAAACCACCAAAGACGGTCGCTGCTGCTTGTATCTTCTTAGCTGGAAAAGTAGAAGAAACACCGAAGTCTCTCAGCGATTTGTTGAAGATCTCTACCATAGTGAAGTACGAAAACGATGTGACTGACAAAGCTTCCCAGCTAATGCAAGAGACGGTAAGTATAATGTGCTCTCTCTCCGCAAAAGGCTTACGCTGTGTAGAATTTCGTTCAAGAGCAGAAGGAACTGATATTACGAGCTGAGCGGCGCTTGCTTCATACATTGGCTTTTGATTTCAATATAGAGCACCCATACAAATACTTGTTGAGTACTGTGAAGCAGATGCAAAGCTACCAGTATATTTCAGAAGACTGCACGAAAGAACTGGCTCAAATTGCGTGGAATTTTGCAAACGATAGGTACATTCATTTGTGTGCGTGAGTTGTAACCAGTTTCAACTTTGAATAGTTTGAGGACAACCGTTTGTCTGCATCATTCTGCGAAAGCATGTGCATACGCCGTAATATATCTCGGTATAGTTGGTTCAGTTCTTAAAATTACGAGACTAACCCGCTGCTCAGCAACCAAATTTATGGGGACGAAGCTGAGCTTACCTAAAGACTGGTGCTCTGCACTCAACATGGATGTGGATGTGTCTGAGAAAATAAGCAACGAGATCCTGGATTTGTACGAAAGCAACGAACGACACGTGTATGACAACATCAAACAATTTTCTAGTGCGGCCACTTGAACAGTGCGCCGACACAAATTGCCTCGTCTGGCCAAATTCACATAAGTCACATTCAACTTATGGCGCGGCCAAAAAAGCGAGGAGGAAATATTCCAAGTAGAATAGCTGTCGAAACGGATTGAAAAGCACTAGGATGTGTAAGTTTATCGACATACCCTCCAAATAGACATGTAATATGCATGTAGCGAGGCCGAAGAAAGCATATCAACTCGCTTCGCTTTCATAAGCAAGACCACGAGAGCAGCGACGTGCCCAAGAACCTGAACATTGAGTTTCAATGACTCAATGATTGCTGCGCCATTCATAAGAAACTTACCATTATTTTCGAGCCGACAATAGAGGTACAGTGAGCACCAGCAGCGATTCCGCTGAAATTAGATAAATGCACTCTGAGTCATACGAAAATATCCCCTGAAATATGAACGTACCAGATGTGCGCAAATGCAAGCAGCCCTATACAAAAACGGAACGTATCGGTGACCTTTCAACGCATCGATTCAGCGACACGAGCCAAATTAAAGCGAACAACTTACTCCGAAACGAACGCCGATAGTGTTGATCCCATACAGGGAATCACCAGAAGTATCAGGTAAATCCTGCAGTGAGCGTACATAAACAGAAAACAACGGGAGGACGAGATATTTCAAACCTTAAAAAGTGATATGACGACTGAGTATATACTCATGATAAGCACAATGATCGATATCGTCGATATTGAGTTGGATTCAATCGCTGGAACACTAAGTATGATTGTTAGTGCTGACGAAAATGCGTGATACTCGTTACTACCTAGCATGCAAGAAAAAGCCAATGTGCACAGTGAAAGCACGCACAAGTATGATACACATGGCCGCCAAAAGAGGGAACTTCTAAAAATGCAAGCAAGTTCAAAACAGCCAATGCACGCTCAAAAGCGAAATACCTTCCACCTCAATAGTTTATAGTCGACGGAGTATAGCACGCCAAGCAATAGGCTTTTGGAAGTGAGCGTTGTGGCAGACACTCAGGCTTGAAAATATTACCTCACTATCAGCGTTAGCATCAGTGCATTTGATCTGCACATGGCCCCTGTGATGTGTCAGAGTACGTCTGCAGTGGACAGTGCGTGAAATACCCCAGATCATAGAGCCTGCTGACGTGAAAGAAATCAAAAGAAGTGCCCTGTTTGAGCTGAATTCACCACTTGCTAGTGGTAAATATGGTTTATTAACCTACGTTCACTTCATGGTAATGACGATAGACACTGTAAGTTGCACCACTTCACCATATCAATTCTCTTGTCATACACCTGGTTGAGGCCAACGATGGCGATGTTCATCAGCAGCGCTGGAATGAGTGCCTTGCAAATTATTATATATTCAGCTGACCTAGTTGCGTGGAAGTTACACAAACCTGTCCGAGTATACTCAAAACATGCATCAAATTCGACTGAACCGCCCCCACGAATGTCATTGAGCACACGCTTATCTATTCACGGTAACACAGTAAAACACTTGCCAAGGACGTCAACTGCACGAGTCGCACCGTTGTTCCAAGAATTGTATGCGGTCGGGTAAACCTAATGAACGCTGAAAGTCCTTCGTCGTGCGAATGGTGTCCTATGGTGTTGGCATATTCTTGAGACGAGCCGCGTGGAAGCATTCTCGGTCGCTGGAGCGAAAGGCGAGGGCGTTGAACTTTGCCTGGAAGCGATTTTCGTCGAAGTCCGGACGCCGAGGAAGATTCGACGACGAGAGCACATTTCGCATGCATATTCTCTCGCGCAGACTTTTACTCGCGTCTGAAAGCTAGCGATATATTCACGACTATGTTCACGTCGACGCGAGTGTGTGTCGACAGTCTCTGAGACGTGGCTTCCTAATATAGAAAGTTTCAACCGTCGCTTGTGTCGTCGACCGGCCGGTCTATTTATTGCGATTTGCACATATGATATCATACTATAGACACATCATTCTGCTATAAGTGATATAATATCATATATCATATAGATCCTACTATAGGATCTATGTACTGGTCAGCCGGTAGATGTCGCATAATTTCAACAAAAAACCGCTCGATTCAAAAACAGAATCCGGCTGTCGCTGTACAGCGTCCCTGGCTGAAGAACACCGCGTGTATCTGTGTGGACGAACCTCGATCGTACATCAGTATCGACTGTGCTCATTCGGCGTGTCGTGACCCAGGCGCCATGTCGGGATCTGTCGGATCCGAACCCAACTACGCGATCGAAATAGGTGAGATCTGCTTGCCCGCCCACACTGCCGCAACTCTAACATGTTCTAGATCTTTGCGCACAGTTCATAGAGCAATTCACGGCACACGGTGTGAAAAAATATATGTCCAAAGTTGTGAGTAACTACTTCGCGGAGCTGACTTGCTCGAGTACTGATGTGTGCGCAGGAATCGTTGCTTGGAGGAGATGTGGACGGTTCTTTTGAAATTTCGCTTGCAGATATTCGACAGGTCAGCCAGAACTGAGGTTCACTCGCGCGATTTTTCTGACCGTGTTCCAGTTTGACGGGGGAGATGACTTCACCGATCTTCGGCGCAACATAATAAGAAATGCTCGTCGCTACGTAGATGTCTTTGCGGAAGTGGTTGACAAAATTCTTGGCCAGATACGTCTGGAGCGCGAAGAATATATACACGACGATGTGCGCTCTCCCAATTGTGGCATCTTCTTGTCTAATTTAATTCAGGCAAATGATCATGATTCATTGAAGGACAACCATGTACCTTCATCACTCCGGCGAAGATTTCGAATTACATTCAAGGCTGAAGAAACCGAACCACCGGTTAAGCTGCGCCAGATTCGTGCTTCAAGTATTGGTCATCTAGTTAATTTCAGAGTTAGTGCCTATCTCAATGCGTCTATATACGCTACTCATACAGTCACTTTTCAGGGCATATGCACTCGCATCAGCGACGTAAAGCCGCTCATTGAAGTAGCGTGTTTCACTTGTGATATTTGCGATCAAGCGACATACCAGGTACAAAGTTTTTCCAGCGCCTATCGTTTGCATCGTACTCACATTTCACAGGAAGTATCGGGCGAGTATTTTGCTCCTTTAGTGACGTGCCCCTCAAAGTCTTGCAAGACTTCATCCACTGGTAAATTGATATTTCACTTTCTTTTCGCGGTTTTCCTCAAAAATTCTCAGTAAATCTTGTGTTAGAGACAAGAAACTCCAAGTTCATTGGTTTCCAGGTACGAGTTTTCAATTTTGCGTCCTCAAACCTCATCGTGAACACAGGAGGCAAGGATACAAGAGTTACCCGAAGACGTCCCGGTTGGCCATACTCCTCGTTCGCTAACTATACATCTGAAAGGTAATATGACCCGAAGTATGGGACCTGGCAATACTGTGGACGTTTACGGCATCTTTCTTCCGACTGGGCAGAAGCCAATACAAAATCATTTATTAACGACCACTTACGTGGACGCTATGACTATCCGAAAACACAAAGCGAATGACGTCAACGTCACAATAGAGGAGCAGGTTCTGAATAAAGTCCAGAAGTACCGACATCGTGGTGACTTTTACTCACAACTAGCATCATCAATCGCGCCAGAAATATATGGACACACTGATATTAAGAAGGCACTGCTGCTGTTACTGTGTTCAGGTGTTTCGAGGGGTAGAAAAGATGGTGTGTCTATCAGAGGAGATATACATATTTGCCTAATGGGTGATCCCGGCGTCGCAAAATCTCAACTTCTGAAGCATATAGTGCAGCTGGCACCACGGGCAGTATATACGACAGGTCGAGGTAGCAGTGGTGTAGGTTTAACAGCAGCCGTTCAGAGAGACACTGTGACGGGTGAGCTGATTCTCGAAGGCGGCGCGTTAGTGCTGGCAGATAATGGTATATGCTGCATCGACGAGTTCGATAAGATGGACGAGAGTGATCGCACCGCGATTCACGAGGTCATGGAACAGCAAACGGTAAGCATAGCAAAAGCCGGAATAACTACGACTCTGAACGCCCGAACTGCCGTTCTCGCTGCGGCGAACCCTGCATTTGGACGTTATAAGCTTTCCGCCACGCCTCAAGAGAACATCAACCTTCCTGCTGCGCTTCTAAGCAGGTTTGATCTTCTGTGGTTGATACTTGATAATGCTGATGTTGACAATGATTTTGCGCTTGCGCATCATATTCTTCACGTACACAAGTGTGGTCGACCACCGAGTGCAAAAGATGAGAGTCATATGCCCATGGAAGAGCTTCGTGCATATGTAGCGCTCTCTCAAAACTTTGAACCACACATTCCTGAAGAGCTTGCGGAATACGTTGCAAATGCTTATGCTGAAATGCGAAGCGATGAAATGCAGGCTGCAGATAACGCGACGGGTTATACGACAGCAAGAACACTACTATCAATTTTGCGATTAGCTCAGGCACTCGCACGTCTTAATTGGTCGAAGGTAGTACGTGAACAGGACATCAACGAAGCGCTCCGTCTTATGAAAATGTCAAAAATGAGCCTGGAGAAGAAAACAGTCACGGTAAACGATGACAACATTACTCTCATCTTTAGACTCGTTCGACAATGGGCAGAAGTCAATAACAACACTTCCATTAGTTATAACGACGCGCTTAGCTTGAGTTCGAAGAAAGGTTTCTCGCAAGAAGCTTTGGATGCAAGCTTGCGTGAATATGAGGCTCTCGGCGTTTGGCTACTCGACGAAGGGCGAAATATAACTTTCATAGAATAGCGATTGTTGTGCAAACTTTATCATGGTCAATATACATCTTTTTCGGAGCTATCGTTCATCAATGTGCATTGAGGCAAGGTCCATAACACCTTGTCAACTGGTCAAAACAGGGAGTTGAATCTGTACGGAAGGTCAGGCGTGCGTGAGCATCGAGTCAAAGGATCGTACCTTCTCCATCTTCGAGAACTCCCATTCTTTGTTCTGCGGAGTGTATCAGAGGCAGTTGAATTATATATGCACACACTTACACACAGTGGACAGTTGCTCCTTGTACGCAACCATTTTGATATACAGTCAAGATGAAACACATGTCCGCAGTTGCCCCATGCAATGCTCAGACCTTCTTCCGAGGCAGCTGACGGATTAGCTTGAAACTCAATACTAGCTTCGTGTAGGCTATTTCTACATATCGCACATGTATCCGTACAGATCGACCATGACCATACAGCTACAGCACTCCACTGCGACTCGGGATGAGACAGCGACTTTCCTCAATAGAACGCTTACCTTCTTGATTTCGAAACACGAGTTTTCACTCGTGCATTGCATCGTAGCGTCGGGAATCGGCTCTATTTAGGTGCACTCAGGATAGTGTAATACGAAAATGCCGTGTACGGTTTGTTCACGTCGCCAATTCGTTTACTGTAGCGCGCCAGCGTACCGCTCGCGCTGATGCTCTTTTTTGTCTCAAGTCTTTACCGATAGCTGTTGTTTAGGTACCTTGTACCTATATAATATAGGTAATATTACCTATACCAAATATCGATACAAGAATACGCTGTTTTTTAGTGCGACGGATCTCGTTCAAATCAAACGTCAGTTTCGCACTTTTTCACGCGCAACGTGTCGCGGGAATATCGTACAAGTGATCATACTAGTGGTTGCCATCACGCACTACCAGTGTGTCTTCGCTCCTTGTCTGAAATATTCAACGCGGAGAGAGAGCGTGTAGCGCATACATACCAAACACGGCAACACGATGCAAACCGGTCTTCCTTGGGTTGAGAAGTACAGACCAACTTCGCTTGCTGATCTTTCTGAGCAGAGCTACGTGACGGATACAGTGCTTAAATTAGTCGATGAAGGGCAAATGCCGCATCTGTTATTCTACGGACCACCAGGAACTGGTAAAACGACCACAATACTCGCCATTGCACGGCACTGTTACGGTGAGCAAGCAGGACAAATGACTTTGGAATTGAATGCATCGGATGATAGGGGTATAGGCGTCGTGCGCGATGAGATCCAAGCTTTTGCTTCGTCGCATCGCTTCTTCACATCGGGCTACAAGCTCGTGGTCTTGGATGAGTGCGATAATATGACGAAAGATGCACAGTTTGCTCTTCGAAGAATTATTGAAAAATACACGCGACATACCAGATTTTGCTTGATTGCGAACTACACATCGAAAATTATTCCTGCGTTGCAATCACGGTGCATGAGGTTTCGATTCGCTCCGTTCGACTCTGTCGCGGCTAAGGAGTGCGTGTCGGCAGTTGCAGCAGCGGAGGGGGTACCGGCCACAGAAGAAGCCCTTTCTGCAATTGTTGCCGTTTCATGCGGCGATTTGAGGAGGGCGTGTAACCTTCTCCAGAGTTGCGCCATGTCGTCTCCGTTATTATTGGATGAGGATATGGTCTACATGATGTCGGGTTCGCTGAAGCCAAGCGAAGTTGCAACGTTGCTCGAAACACTTTTGAATGACTCTTTGAGTTCAATTGTCACTTCATTTCGAACATTAATCGAGGGACGCGGCATCAGTCTCGCAAACATACTGTCATTAATCTCTGAGAAGGTGTTTGGATTACATATAAACTCTGCGTCGCGTGCTGCCATATTGAAGGCACTCGCAGATGTAGAAGTTGCGTTGACACAGGTATCTTCAGAGACGTCACAGATGCGTTCACTTGTATCCTCGTTTGTCATGCTTCGTCATGGAGGGATACAGGACAGCGCGAAGGGTTGCGTCTAACAGATGCAAGATGAGTTGCTTATTTTGTTACATACTTTCTCGTCGCAAGAACCTTCAACTCATCATTTTCCAATCTCAAGTACACTCAGCCACCGCACTTCCTCTCATCATATTTGCCAAGTCACGAACAATGTCAAACGTCGCCTCAGGCCGTCCCAACTGTCTGGCCCGCTCTGACATTAACCCCAACCTGATTTTCGAAGGTCCAAACCACTGAGAAACTATCTCTGCAATTTGTTCAGGTTCTTCGCTATATGCACCAACGTCATTGTCGAGTACATATGGAATGTTTCCTTCCTCTTGACACGGTATACAGCCGTTCAGGACTATCGGCAAGCCACACGTAAGTGCTTCTGCAATGGTACCCGGCCCCGCTTTTGTAATGACACAGTCGCAGCACGCCATGTATTCGGCCATGTTGTTAATGAATCCCTTTACAGCCACTTTTATGTTCCACTTGCGATTCTTAAGGTCGTTTTCGAGGGATCGGTTTCTACCACACACAACGATGAGTTGGTCACTGGATGACAGCCTATGCGAAAGTGCTTCTGCAATAGTGGCAATTTTTCCCATACCTTCACCACCTCCAATTAGCATGACAGTGGAAGCCAGCGTATCGAGTCCAAGCCGTAGCCTTAGTTCGTACTTGTCGATGTTCTTACTAATCAAACTAAACGCTGGACGTATTGGCAGTCCGTGGCAAGTTATCTGGGAATGCCCCAGACCTCTACGTTCGGCCTGTCGCGCCACAACATCGTTTGCAACAAAACACTTATCGACAGCTGGGTGGAACCAAGTAGAATGACATCTTGTCAGATCGGTGACAACGGTTGTAAATAACGTTCTTTGCTCGAGACTTCGATTCTTTCTCATTCTCTCCAGAACCTTGATTGGCACGTGTTGCATCAAAGGATGAACACTGACGACAAGCTTGGGTGTGTAGTCTAAGAAAGCTTGTCGGAATCGCCTTTCAACAATCGCTTCGTACCCCGAGAACATAAACTCGTGAATGAAGTTGGGTTCGGAGCAGCGGAAATTCAGTCGCCATAACCAAGGATGCTTTACAAGAAAGAAATAACTCTTCGGCATGTTGCAGAAAGGCCAAGGTGAATGAGTCGTCCATAGGTCGACGATGTTGAAAGAAAATTCATTTCCGTAGAGGGCGACACAACAATCGTAGAGCGCCTGCGCGCTTGCTCTGTGTCCACCTCCAGTGTCGCTACTTAGGCAAAGAATACTCAACTTATCCATTCGTAAGGAGTCTCCCAGCTGCCGAGTGTGATTGTCGTCTAAACTTTCTGTTTCTTCCGATGGCGGTGGGCCTACATCTGAGGATGCTATTGCGGAATTGGAGTGTGAAGCTGCGGAAACTCTACGCGCCTGCGCCGTCGCACTACTATTCAAGGAACCCAAGCGATGCCGTCGTCCATTGGGGAAGGAAGTAGTACTGATTTTATTCAGTGGGCCGTTGTTAACCCAACCAAGTCGGAGTTTCTGCCCTGAAGCGGTGGCAGTTGTAATCCCATGTACATCTAGTTTGCCGTCAATTAAGTTATTCATGGCCATGGCAACGTGTTTGATCGCGATTGGTGCCCGCCTCGTGCGGGAAACGGGAGACGTATCTAGGACGAGAGCAGCGCCCCGCTTTCATGCGACCTCCCGCGTCAGGCGCCATTTTATTGTGATCATTTGTCACATTTATCGATTTCTTATCAAACAGAAGTGCACGTTATATATGAATAAAATGGGCAAGTGATCATTTCAGCTCTGGGCGCACGCTAACTTGAAAAAACGAAAAAACAACAAGCGCGAACGAAACTAAATTGCTCCACTAGTGCGCGAGCAGCGCAGTGTCCGAACGCTTCGGACGGCAATTCAACAGATCCGAAGCGTTCATAAGCGCGCAACCAAGCTAATATGGTTCAGAATGCTCGACACCACAGGCACGACACGACCGACAACAGCGCCTTGACACGTGTCTTCGAGTCGCAGTAGGTTGCGGGACGAAGATGAGATCAGGACTGTAAGCGATCATCTCAAACATCAGGCTTGATGGTAGCTCGTGATAATCTGCAGGCAGTTTGCTATTCTGACGCCAGCATTGCTCGAGTGACGTGCAGGGGAACACAGGCTACAATTGAAGTACGCGACGCATCTGGAAATCTAGTATTTGACGCAGTTTGTGAGAATGCAACATCACCGATCGGTGTCGGCTGGTTCGGTGATGGCAATAGACTTCTGTGTGTTTTCAAAGATGGCAAAATTCTCGAGTATTGTAAGATTCGCCGTACATGTACAATTTTACTCCACGTCACAAGTTGTCTAACTGCGTGCAGTATATCAGAGGCAGGTATCGTCGCTTCAACTGATGATTCACGGATCTTGTTCATAAAGCTTGACGGCACAAAACCATCAGGTTGGATGCTCAGTTCCAATATAGGCGGATACCATCATCGCGTTATGCAGCTAATTGGTCCGACGGCGATGGGTTGGTACTACGCATTCTCCACTCAAAAACTCTGTTGTTTCTGTGTCGTTCAACCAGAGCAAATGTCTACACGCAATATTTCGGATCTCATAGTTGCGAGCGCGTCCTCTTCTGGTCGCTACGTATCGATTTTGACACAGCAAGGGCTTACAGTGTTCGTATCAAATTTGCAAAAGAAGATTTTCAGTGTAGACTTGGACCACGCAATCAGTTGGAAGATGCACTGGCATACCGATACGTTTCTTATTCTGGTTAACGCTCAGACGCATAAAATACTTCTTTTGAGACCAGAGGATACCGCTCCTGAGCTCGTAAATGTTGTTTTGGACAAATACAACATCATCGAAAATATGCTTCTGTGGCGCACGGGTGCATTTTTACTCCAACGCGATCCGGTGATGCATGGTGAAGGCGCATTGGATCGATTTCATAAAGTTCATAGTTCGGAGCTTCTGCAGTGGTGCGCTGGCTTACAACCACACTCGAATAACAAACGCATTTGTGAACTTTCGACAGACTTATTATTTGGTTCGGCGGCCAGTGTTGCCCTGTCAAACGCTGGATCTTTTCACGAGTTTGATGCTTCAATCTCAAGCAGATCATATTCGATGAAACGGCGAACAAAACTTGGTCACGTTCTACTACTATCACGTAGACCTTATTCAGCCTTCAAAATTTGCCCAGATTCACTCAAGGGGAAGTTCATTTCTAGCGGTATATCACGAATGTTGCGAACTATGTCACCGTCGAAGTCTATTCAAGTACCATGGAGTTGGGTTCATGAGGCACCTGTCATGCGTGCTCACGTGCAGCACGCAGTGGGTGAACCTGGCGATGGTAGTGTGTTCGACGTTGTGCTGAGCACTGTAGCGAATGCAAGTTGTAAAGTCGACTTCTTAATGCGGTTTGACAAGGTGGAACACGCGCTTTCTCTTTTGACTGCTCTTCACGATGAAGACGAAGTCTACAAAGTTGTTCGAGCGCACTCTTCTCCTGCAGACAACCGAACATTTCATGATCGATACAATCTGGGTAGTATGGCAGCTTTACGTCATTATTCGCGGCATGTTCGTGGGACGAATGGATCCCTTCAAGTCGATTTGCACGCTATACAGCACATCATGACATCTTCGTCGGATTTTCGTGTCAAGTCGGGAGATACCGAAAGGTATAAGGTAAAGGGACGATTAGAATTTGTCTCGACTCGCCTGAATGTTTTAGACTCGTATCGTATTTCATGCTTAAAAAGATGTTCACCAGTGGAAGACATCTTGAGGTTACACAGAGCAGGTACGTTGACAAAGGGAGAGTTGTTGAGTCTGCTCTCCTCGTTCGGCGTTAGTGAGCACTGTGCAACGTGTACACACTTTGAGAAACTTGCAAACTTTCAGCTTCCATTAAATTTAGATGCATCACTCTCTTTCAAATCTTCAAGAGATGCCATGCGCATGATCTCAGAGCTGACAGATGCATACGCTGTCAAGTAACTGTTCACCGCCTGTGGTAGAAAAGTGTGTCAAGACCACTAGACTACTTATCCATGACATCTTGAATGTCTTTCAACAGATCGTTGACGATATTTGTATCCGACATGCGATTGGCCATCCCGTATATTGGAGCTTTCGCGTTTTTCACTTCAAAGTCCCCACTTTTGACTCGCCCAACAGCTTCGCGAAGGTCCACAACAAGCGACTGAAGCGAAGGTATGTTGGCAGAGGTGATGCACATGTGAAGCGCTGGGGGACTATGTAAAACAGACAAATGCCATCCCATCTCCGCTAGAATATCGTTCAAAATGTAAATATCAACTTCCTTGCTTGCACTTCTCCACGCAACCACCATAGTGACATCTTCGCCAATGAGTTCTAGGGGAGAAATGTCAGCTATGCTTCGTCGCAAAGACGCCGACGCATGCAAAATGCTATTGGCCTGTCTACTGTAGCCGACGTGTCCAAAGTACATCATTATCGCCCATGTCTGCGCAATAATCCCCCCCGATCGCGACCCAGCTTGAGAAGGAGATATGTACATTCCACCTGTCCAGCTAGACACAGCTGTATATTGAAATTTTCGAATCTGGCGATTTCGATACAAGATCACAGAAGAACCTTTTTGCGCACATCCATATTTGTGTGTATCTATGCTCATCGAGGTAACTTCCGGTACCTCAAAATGATACTTCGGATAAGGCGATACTTTCCCAGATGCACTTTCCGCAAACGGTAGGACGAAGCCTCCAAGACATGCATCCACGTGCAAGCAGCAGCCCCACGGTCGCACACAACTTGCTATGGCCTCTACTGAATCGATCACTCCATGCGGATAACCAGGTGCAGATGCATAAACCAAAATAACGTCTTTGTTCATTTTCCGTTTCAGCTCGGAAATATTTAGGCGACCTTGCTCATCGGTGCCTATCAAAATGAGTTTGATATTGAAATACTCGGCGGCTTTGTATATGGCAGCGTGAGCTGAGACCGCTGCAATCCTATGGTAAAATGAAAGTTAGAATGATGGCATGCACAATTTTAGATCGATAAACTCACATTTCAGGCTTGTTGATGCCTCTTGTAGCACGCATGTAATCACGGGAAGTACGAATCGCGCTCAAGATGCTCTCAGTGCCACCTGAAGTCAAGTTTCCACATACGTCATCACCATTCTTTGCCCCGAGCAAGCACGCAACAAACGATACAACGTCCGCTTCCATCGCACAAATTGTTGGAAATGCATCCCCGTGTAAAGGATTAGTATGCGCGAACATCGAGTATATCGATGTGCACAGTTTGAATGCCTCAGAGGCTGGCGAAACATAAATCGCACCTGACAATCGTTCGGTGTCAAGTGAGGAAGCCTCCTGCTTTAAACGCTCACACTTCGCCAACAGAGCGTCGAAAGATAGACCTGTTTGCGGCAGGGTTGCACGAATTTTCGACCGGTTTCTTCCACCTTTTTCACCTTCCAATTCAGTCACTACTTTCTGCTGAAGTCTACGCACATAACTGCTTACAAAGGGTAACTTCTGCAACGCGTTGGCCAACGCGGGCCTCAGTCCCCGCTGAAGTTCCAAGGAGTAGAAAAGACGACTGCATAGTGCGACCACAAAGATAGTGGTAAGTATTGTGATCAGAACCAGTCGTTGTGGTGAAACTTTTTCGCTGTCAAAAGAGAAAGCGAGAAGTAAGTCTGCTCCGGCACTTTCGAGTGAATGTAGCATCGAGGTGTTCTACTGCGTCACTTGTGATGGCGTGTTAACGTGAAAGTGTAGGTAGCCCGTGTGAACTACGTCGAGTCTTATCAAGCCACGATTTCGCTCGGTAGTGCAGGCTGTACACGCCACACGGCACGGCGCTACGAACGTCAGGACCGTACCATGAACAAAGCTAAAGTTAGGTTACCCTGTTACTTGTATGGGCGTT
>Ga0222715_10001865_pt1 | contig 19770 bp, 15 predicted proteins | sample C33_9DmetaG_FD_165056 | JGI IMG/M metagenome (GOLD analysis project Ga0222715, IMG submission 165056) | Estuarine water microbial communities from San Francisco Bay, California, United States - C33_9D | ecosystem: Environmental > Aquatic > Marine > Unclassified | place: USA: California... | reverse complement strand
CGATGCTATAGGAGTATTATCCAACCTGTCCTCCTCAAGGTAGACCAATGCACGGACGACCATTTTCATGACTGGGTGTTTTCCACCACGTGTTGAATTGTCAATTCGTTTCTTCCGTCCCGTACGAGTTCTTTTGGATGGTTTACGCCTGCTTTGAAACATCTGTTTTTCCAGAGCATGATGCATTTCTTCACATCTCCTCAACATCGTTTTGTGAATTTCGGAATCTATGCCAGCAATTTGACAAATATGATCTCTGATCTCTTTCCACTTGTTTTCACCTGGTTGAGAATTATTGGAGGACAGAACTTGTTTGTTGAGTTTTTCCAATCGTTGCGGAAGAGATGCATGGGCCTGGTTCATATTCTGCGAACTGGTTGAGGCTTTTGGTAGAGAATCATTTGCCTTGTCGTCTTGAAACCAGCCTGTTGAGGTGGATTCGGGCCGGTTATCATCCAATACTAAACCGCAAGTTTCGCACACCAGTTCTCCTCTTGAATCGTCAATAGAGAGATGAACGCTTCCGCATTCTTGACATGCTCCAGATTTATCCTCGCTTGAAATTGACATGCGTTTAGGTATCCCCCTAGCGCGGCGAGTAGAAAAATCATCCCCAGCAAAATTCCCAATAATTTTTTTTACCCCTCCAAGAAAAATATCTCTGTACGCATGACTTTTACGTGCTCAGTCATCAAACATTGAACAAACCGCTTATAAAGAATCAACAATGTTTTCCTCTTTGCACCTCAAAAATAGAAACCGATCCTGCAGCCTTAGCATATGGACCTCAGTTGGATGATGGGCCATGATGAGGATGCAAATGGCAGGGGCAGCCTCTCGAGTGTGCTGAAATCACGCTGATACTGGGCGTTGCAAATGTGGTCGCCAGTCACATGAAAGTGGGTGTTTCAAGTGGCGTTCGACCTCGCGATTCAGCGGGGACGTACCGTATGGCTGCAAGAAGAGTCCCCGCTCCCAGACTTGAACTGGGGACACCCTGATGTCTGCTGAGACGTTTGTTTTTACACAACTACAGTCAGGTGCTCTACCAACTGAGCTAAGCGAGGCAATTCCTCGCACTTGCCTCCACTACTTAACCCCAATGAATGAAAGGTGGTGAAAATGAGGGCTGGCTTGGGAATCAAAGCAGAGGGGTTTTGAAGGGTGGGGGGTTTTTGCTTTCACAAGGTAGAACGGCATGCAAATCTCACTGTCAAAATCGCCACCTTCACCGTCATGGGAAGGGTCGCGGTTATATGCACAAAGAGAAGGCTCGGCAACGGAGGAGTGAAAGGGATGGGACCTAGCGGCACTTCAAGCAATTCTATGAGTGGAAATGGGAATCATGATGCAGCCTTTGCGGACATGATTCAGGGCCTCAAGAACGAGGCTGTCGGTCGCGGCGTTACCACGCTGATGGACGAGGAAGTCAGTTCCTTGGGCGTACCAGACCCTCGTATTCTCATCGTCGGTTGCGGTGGTTCAGGCAACAACACCCTCAACCGAATCACACACTTGGGTGTTGAAGGAGCGGTCACCGTTGCTATCAACACCGATAAGCAACATCTCGACCACACCCGGGCCTTGCAGAAATTGCTCGTCGGCCGTCACATCACCCGAGGTTTGGGTGCTGGTGGCGACCCGTCCACGGGCCGACGTTGTGCTGAGGCTGGCCGAGAGATGATCAAGCGAATCGTCACGGGTGCTGACCTGGTGTTCATCGCCTCCGGTTTGGGCGGCGGTTCAGGAACCGGTATTTGCCCTATTGTGGCTGAAGAAGCCAAAGCTGCCGGTGCCCTTGTGGTCGGTATCGTCACCACCCCCTTCCACGTCGAACGTCGCCAACGCATGAGCCGTGCTCTCGAGGGATTGGAGGCCTTGCGCCGATGTGCTGACGCAGTGCTGGTATTGGACAACAATCGCCTGCTACACTTCGTACCAAACCTTCCCCTTGACGAGGCGTTTTCCATCATGGATCAACTCGTCGCTGAAATTGTCAAGGGAATCGTTGAAACCATCACCCTGCCTTCACTCATCAACCTTGATTTCGCTGATATCCGGACCATTATGGCCAACGGTGGCGTGACGATGATGCTCTACGGCGAATCCGACCGAGGGCCTGAGGAAGTCGTCCACGAAGCCCTCAACCATCCGCTGCTTGACGTGGATGTTTCAGGTGCCACCGGCGTGCTGATTCACGTTACGGGTGGCCCCTACATGACCTTGGAAGCCGCCAATCAAGTTGTTGACCTCTTGACCGCAAAGGTCAGTGAGAATGCCAACGTGATTTGGGGCGCTCGTCAAGACGCTGGATTTGGTGACACCATCAAGGTCATGGCCATCATCACCGGCGTGGGCGGAACCACACTCAATGCAGGGCGAATGCAACCCGACGCTTTGGGCGAAGCCCTCCGACTAACACGTCAACAACAAGCCGACCGTCCCAACAATCTTGACTTTCATCGTTTCGAATGAAGCATGATATTGATTGCACATCTGTGAAGAAGGCTTCAAATGTGAGTCATTGCGTGGAATTACTATGCGTGGAAAGTCCCTCATGGCGCTCATGCTCGCCCTCATGCTGCTCGCACCCGTTCAAGGCGGTGACGTCAGTGCCCAACAAACGCAGCAAGAAGACCCGCGCCAGCCCAACGCTAACAACACCACCATGTACCTCTTCCACGACGGTTATGCTGATGCCTGGTCCCACTTCAACGCCAGCGACGATGAGTCCAACGCAGAGGGTGAGTTACGTGAAGAAAAGGACAACGGCGTCATTGACATCAATCTTCGCTTCCGCATGAAACCCGACCTCAACAAGCAACTGATGATGGAAGAAAACGGTGAATTCCGTGGCAACTTCAAAATCGACGTCGGCGGCGACTGGACCAACGGCGACAACAACGGCCCGTGCAACAACGACTGTGAGAACCTCAACATCACCATCTTCCGAGGCGGTGCAGAGGTCTGGACCAACCAGTTCACTGGCATCCAACAGGGTGAGCAGAACGTCCCCTTCGCCTTCGCCGTCACCGAAGACCACATGGAGTGGGACGGGCGAGACGACAATCCCATCATCGAAGTCACCATGAAACTCAAGGGAGACTATCAAGAAAGCAACGTGATTTTTGCTAACGGTAATCCTGCATGGTTCGCCATCAAACTCGGCACCGAAAGCCGTCTTGAGATGCCCATTGACCCTGTCTCATGGGAAGAGGGTTTCGAAATTGTAGATGATGACATGATGGATTCCGAAGACACCCCCGGATTCACCTTGGTGGCTGCATCAGCCGCCATCGGTATGGCGATGTTCATCAACCAGCGTCGCTACGAAGAAGCCGACGAGTGAAGAAACTCAGAGAGCACCCAGGAGTGCTTCTGAATTGAGTTCCACATCAACGCGATCACCAGTTTTGAAACTGATCAACCGCCCGATTCCTGATTCAAGGTCGGCTGATTTGACCACCAAGAGATGCGTGGCTCCAATACCCTCGGTCCACTTGATGATACGGCCGTAATTTTTCTTGCTGAGCAATAATTCAACCCGTGCCCCTGCTTCACGCAGGGAGGCAACCAATGGCAACAAAGGCATGGGGTCTGCCTTTTCGGGTGCAATAGCGATGTAGGGGCGAGCATCGGTTTCGCCAGGAACCGCCTCGTCTCGTCCGTCTGCTTGTGCTTGGGCTTCAAGAGCCAACAAGACGCGGTCGAAGCCCAGTCCAAAGCCACAGCAGGGATCCAAATCTGGCAAGCCAAAGAGATGGAGCAGGCGGTAAGAGCCACCACCAAGAATCTGGCCTTCAGCTCCCAATTCCTCAACCTTGACCTCGAAGACCATGCCGGTGTAATAGTCCAGACCGCGAGCGACCGTAAGGTCCACTGCTAAGGAAGGTGGAGCAGGGGCGAGAGCGGACAAAGCGGCAAGGGTCGTTTCCAATTCATCAAGGGCGTCAAGTGATACACCCTCCATGCTGGAGAGGAGTTGACGGGCTGGTTGAAGCGTTTCAACGCCTCCTTCAAGGGATGCGAGGGCTCGAAGCGGTTCTGCGTGAGAAGGATCAAGACAGTGCGATGAAAAGAGCGTTGCAAGACCTGCTTCATCGCCTTTGTCGAGCAGGCGCATGGCACTCGCAATGGGTGGTTCGCCACTTGCTTCATCCACTTCGCTTGAAAGTCCAAGACCGGTCAGCGCATCCTTGAGGACGCCGACGTGCCCGATACGAACCTGCCATCCCTTGAGCCCCGTAGCGTGAAGCATGTTCACCGCTAAGGCAAGGACTTCGGCTTCGGCCAAAGGGCCCTTGACCCCGATGAGTTCTGCTCCGTATTGGAAAAATTCTCGGTAGCGTCCAGTCTTGAATTCCTCGTAACGATAGCACTGACCGTAATAGGAAAGACGGAGCGGTTTGGTATCGTTGCGCATCTCTTCTGCCACCATGCGCATGACCGGCGCTGTGAGTTCGGGTCGAAGGGTGAGCGGGCGGTCGCCTTTGTCGGTGAAGGCGTAGAGTTGATCGATGACACCTTGGCCGGACTTGGCCGTGAAGAGGTCCAGAGATTCGAAAACAGGAGTCTGAACGCGATCAAAGCCGTGGCGCTGAGCGACATCTTCCAGCAGATGTTCAAGAGCCAAACGCCGTTTCATCGCTGCTGGGGTAAAATCCCGCGTCCCGCGTGGTCGCTGCACCATCGAACATTGCGAGCCCCCGAGGCTTCATCACCCCTTCGCATGAAATTCACGTCAGCAGGCCGTTCCCGCCTCATTCTTCTTCCCACGAAGTTTCACCCCAATGGTCATCGGGAAGGGGGGTGTTCCAACGTACGATGCCGTCATCAAGAGGTGGGGAGGAAGGTGAAGGTTCTGCGAGTTCCGTAGCCGGAGGTTCAGCCTCAACTTCTGAGTCGGCAGGTGGAAGAGCGTGTTCAATCGTCGCTTCGTCTGGTAGGTCCGGAAGGTCGGGAGCCTGAGGGACCTCGGGAAGTTCAATGACGTCTTTCTCAGCGATTTCGTTGAGTTTGTCGATAAGCCCCCAATCGGGAGCCTCTGCAGATGCTTGGACGCCCTGGTCTTGACGGACTTGAACGAGTTCGTCCACTGCCAATAAATCGTCCACATGAAGGTCGGCTTCTGTCAATCCAATGCCTTCCTGAATTCGATGGGCTTCGTTTTTGTCAGTGGTATCTTGAGCAAAGGATGGAGCGGCCTGAATCGCTTGGGGGGCTTCATTGACACCCAATGACTTCCACGCCTCTCTGACCGCTTCTTGCTCGGGCGCAATCATGCTGGCTCGTTGCGCAGCTTTCTGACGCTCATAGGCTGCTTTTTCTTCCGCCGCAATTTGTTCGGCTTGCATCGTCGCCTCGACTTCTTTCCATGTTTTTCGTTCGGCTTTGAGGCGTTCTTTTTCCTCACGTCGCTCAATCATCAACGGAGTAGGCTCATCGTAGCGTTTCCAAAAGAAATAACTCAATGCAATGAACACAAGGGAAACAATCAGGCCGGTGATGAGTGTATCCCACAACTCACTCATGGCGGCTCACCTTCATTCAACCGGCTAATTCTGCATCCAAAGCGGCATCGGAAGACAGGTGTTCGAAGCCAGGAATGATGTCCCCAACTTGGCCGACAAGTTCGTCAGAGCCACCCGGGAGGTCCGAGATGTCCACGTCCGCACCTTCTGGAATATTACGGAATAAGGGACGAGCGATGAGGGTCTTGTTGAGCAGGATGAAGGTCGTAGCAACAACGCCCCAGAAGAGGAGGATGATGCTCAAGCCCTTTGGATTGCTGGGGTTCCAGACATCTTCGGTGTTGGCGATCATATCTGTGAAGTACGAGCCCATGAGGACGATGAATAAGATGGGGAAAGCGATGTAGATGAGGACGTCCCACCAGCGACCAACTTCCAAGTCATTGTCCCCCGTGTTGATGAAATCGTCGCGGAAGGCGGAGACGCCAAATCCGAGGTATCCAGCAAAGCCATCGGGAGCAGTTCCAGCGTCAACTTCACTTCGCCACTTGACGTAGCCGTACTTCCAAATTGAGAAGGCGATAAACAGACCTGAGAACATCAGACCGTAGCCCCAAATGTGGTCTTGAACTTCCAAGAATTCTGGGAAGGCCACGCCGGCTCCATCGAGTTTGACCCACAGCACAGCAGAGGGCAGACCGAAGAGGAAGAGAGCGATACCGGTAATGAGGACGGAGCGTTCTCGGTCGTAGCCGTGGTCAACAAAGTTGCGAACACACAATTCAACGGTTGAGATCATCGACGTCAAGGCAGCAAAAGAAAGAGCCAAGAAGAAACCAGCCATCATGAACAGAGGTCCGATGGAACCACCTGGTGCCTGAGCAAAGACTTCGGGCAAGGCGAGGAAGGTGATGGCAGACGAACCGCCGGTGACGGTAGCCAAGGGGTCGGGGTTGACCGCAAAGATCGCCGACAAAACAGCGAGTCCAGCGATGATGGAGATGCTGTTATTTGCGAGCCCCATCGTGAAAGCATTGAGGACTGTATCTTCGTCCTTACGCATGTAAACTGCATAGGTGATGCACATGCCCATACCTGCTGAGCAGGACCACGCCGATTGAGAAAGCCCGTTGATCCAAACCTCTGGCTCAAAGAGCATGTCAAAGTCCACCGTGAACATGAACAGTGCCCCGTCGAGCGTACCGTCTGAGAAATCCATCCACAAGGAGAGGAAGAGTGTGAGGAAAAGCAAGGCGAAAAGCGATATCATCAGGTAGAAATTGACCTTTTCAATTGCTTTTGCCCCCTTCCAAATCGCACCAAGTACCAAGAGGATGACGACGAATTGGAAGAAAATAACCTGTCCCGGCGACTGAAGGAAGGCGTTCCAAACTTCGGTTGTATCAACTTCTTCACCCGTGAGTGCACCTGAGATACCGAGCTGGAAATACTTCAGTGTCCAGCCTGAAACCACGGCGTAGTAGAAGCCAATGGCCGTTGAAATCCATGCCGTCCACAGACCCATCCAGGCAAATCGCTTTCCAGCGAAAATTCGGAAGGTCCCGATGGTACCCGTTCTGCTGCGCTTCCCCATTGCATACTCGGCAATCACGAGAGGAATGGACCAAACGAACAAGAAAAACAGCCACGGGATGAGGAAAGTCCCTCCACCATTGGCACCGACCATTCGAGGAAAGCGCCAGATATTACCGGTACCGATAGCGGCTCCGATGGAAGCGAAAATAAGGCCAAGACGGCCGTTGAACTGGTCACTTTCTGCCATTCATCTCACCTCGTTTAAACCGCCTCATCCTCTGAAAGGTGACCGACCAGAATCGCTTCGCTTGCGGGGTCTTCGTAGAGTTTGATTTCGTCTTCCCCTGTCAGCATGATGCGGAGGGCGACAGCGAGTCCACCCCATACGAAGGTGGCGACCAAGGTGAAGGTGAACAAGGCCCCAGCAAGGCTGCCAAAGGCTGCCCTGTAGGTGATGTCAAGAACGTAGTAAGAGCCGTCCGACGGATAAAGGAACAAATCTGCACCGCCAAGGGTCGATACCATGGCCTTGTAGTGGACCTCCCCAGTTGCTGTTTCAGATACAGGCAGCATGGCTCGCAGGATGGTCCCGTTGCCGTCTGGCAGTGAGCATGATTGGTCTGCGACCGGTTTCACATCGACGCTTTCCCAAGGAGTGGTTGACCATTCTCGGGGTCCGAAATCACTTTGCAAACGGCTTGGCTTTACCTGACGCCACTTGATCTTGGTATCTTCGGTGCTGTACGGGAATTGGCCGGACACACAGAGTTCGATAGGGATGTTGCCTTCATCTGGGATGCTGATTTGGCTTGGTTCTTTGAGGTAATTTTGCTGTGAAATGTTGGCGATGGCGAGGTCAGCACGCTCTCGTGGGCTGTCGGCAATTTCAGCCATGTAAAATCCAGTTCCAAGGTTGCGCACAGCGATGTGGTCAATGTCGTCTTCATGTTGGTGGAAGGCCGTTCCAATTTCGCTCGTATAGCAGTAGGAGCCGTGAACGCCGTAATGCCAATCGCAGAAGTCACCCGAGGTCGGGTACAGGTCCGAAGATTGGAGATTTGCGTAATTGGTCATGTCAGCCATCTGTTGGCCGTGGTATCGGAGTTGAGCGTGGTCGGGGCTTTCACAACCGGTGCAGTGCCCCCACGGATAGAGGATGAGTTCAGAGTAGGAATGGTGCGTCAAGGTCGCCTTGAATTCGCTAGAACCGTCGCCTACGTCGTCGTTCATCTCGGTCAGGTCTTGGATGAACTTGGTTTCAGGTTCGGAGTTCCCGCCCCACCAATCTTCGTCAGTGACACCGTCCGCATCGTCGTCTTTACCGTCAACGTGATCCTCGTTAACCTGGCCGTCACCATCGTTGTCACGGTCGTCGACTGGACCGTTGTAAACGTCGTTGTTCGAGCCGTCCAATTCACCCTCCGCCGGCGAACACGTCCCCGGAATCAAGGGCCCAGTTGCTCCGAGTGGAGCGCCCCATTCGAACTGGTAGTTTCGGTTCAGGTCGACGCCATCGCAATCTTCGTCGACCTCTTCTTGGAGGTCGGGAAGCGGAGTAATGCCCGTGAGGGTGTTGTCTCGGAGGTTCTTTCTCCATCCACCTGAAGGACAGGATTCCCAAGCAGGAGCTGGACAGAATACCTCACGGTCGTAGATATTTCCGTCCACATTGAGCATAGGAATCAAGTAAATTTCTCGTGAATTGACGAGATCCGTGATGAATTGCTCAGAATAATCTTCGTCAACACCGTGGTCGCCCGGGCCGCAGGCTTGTCCGTCTCCGTTGGAATCTTGATGTTCTGCTGCAAGTGCGAGGCAGTCTCCGTCATCGTCGAGAATGCCGTCATTATTTGCATCACCCCAAGGGTCTTCGTCAACTTCGCCATCACCATCGTTGTCGTATCCGATGTTATTGTAGGAGAAAGCGATGACCTCCAGCTGCATGAGCGGCACGGTGTAGGACATCCATTCACGAGCGTGATGGTTGCCGACGATCATCACGTCATGACGGTCAGCATAATTTCCGTTATCTCCAACGAATTCATTGTATTCGCCGCCTTGAACGTCTGCTGTAATCTTCATCCAAGGTGATGCATGACCGTAGTACCAACCTTCGTAGGCATTGGCTGTGACTTGTTCACCACGTGCATTGGTGCCTCCGTTCAAGCCTTCATGGAATTCAAAAATATCAGGGTTGTCTTCGGCAAGTCGTTGCATTCGCACCTTCATGGTGTCGTAGGTGTGGTACTCTTTGAATTGCAAAATACGTTCGCTTTCAGAAGCCCAGGGGAAGATATCTTTGATGTAATCGTCCGACCAAATGTCCTCTGGTGCATCACCCGTCGCTGGCTCTTGAGCGTAGGCGTGTTCTGCCACCGGAGCAGCAAAGGAAAGCAGCAAGGGAAGGCAGATGAGGAAGCCCAGCGTCGGGCGAGGAGCAGTTGAGCGAGGTGCTGCGAGCGCGGTTGGCATCATGCTATCACCTTCGCGAACCCGCCTCACCTCTTCAAGCGTTCGTGTTCATGAAAAGCCCACAAATGTGGAAGAGGAGGGTTGTGGGAAGGAAGCCGAAGGGAAAGAAACAACCCACATGACCTGCTGGGTGAGTCCATGGAGAGCCTCTGGAACCCTGCCGCTGATTCAGCCCTACGCAACGAAGTGCTCGGGTTTTCAAACTTCACGCTGTTGGCTATCCTGTCCGTTTTCGTGTTGATTCTGATCGTGCGAATGATCACCATGCGCATCGCACCCACCGTGCTGCGAACCATCATTCGCTCTGAAGCCATCACGAGCAAGACCGTTCGGAATTCTGACAAAGCGCTGGGCACAGCGGCTGGCGTTGGACTTGCCTTGGTCATCACAAACGCTATGATAGAGGACATGGAACGAAGCGGTTCACCTATTCTCATGCCGCAGTTGGCTGTAAGTTTCCTTCCAGGCTTGCTTCAATTCATCATTGCCATCGCTGTTGTAGTCTGGGCCTTCAGGCTCATCAACATCGTCCAAGACATCGTCATGATGTTCGACAAAGATGAGAACTTGGACGGAACGGAAAAGACCCTTATTTCAGCCATGCAGAGCACCTTGCGTTTCTTCATCATCTTCGTCGGTGCTGTCTTCATCGCCGACTCCATGGGCTTTGACCTCACCTCGCTCATCGCCGGTCTCGGTATCTCCGGACTCGCACTGGCACTGGCTGCAAAGGACTCGATTTCCAACTTCTTCGGCGCCATTACCGTTCTGCTCGACCGCCCCTTCAAGGTCGGCGACTGGATTGTAGTAGGCGCTGCGGAAGGTGAAGTGATTGAAATCAATCTGCGTACCACCTTGATTCGAACCTCCGCCGACACCATCATCACCATGCCCAATGCCAACTTGGTCAACTCCCCCGTTGAGAACTGGGGCAAGCGTCGATGGCGTCGTTGGCAGACTCAACTCCACCTCGACATCAATGCCGATGGAGATGCCGTGAACACCTTTTGTGAGCGTGTTCTCGAGGGCATTCGTGACAATCCAAAAACGCTCAAGAAGGAAGCATCTTTCTGCCAAGTCAGCATGATTTCCGCCACATCACTCGACGTTGACGTTAACCTGTACTGGGACGTGTCTGGCGGTGTTGAAGAGCGGGAAGAGCGAGCGAAGTTGATCATTCAAATCAAGAACATCGCAGAAGACCTCGGCATTGATTTCTACGACGGTCGGATTCGCCAGCAACGCTGAATCAATACGGCGAAGGCAAACGACGCCGGTAGAGCACATGGCCGATTCCGGCCATTGTGAGCAAGGTCACAATCACTGCGCCGGGGAGCCCGGACCAGTTTTGGGCGTCCCAAGTAATCAATACCGTAGCCAATGCTCCCCACAGGCCGGTCTTTCTTAGACCGTGCATACTGCGTAACTCGCCCAAACGGGCTTGAATGCGCGAAACATCGTTGAGCCAACCTTCGCACTGCTTCACCTGTTCTTCGAGACCGTATGCGCGTGCTTCGGCGAGCATCAGAAGAATGGCTTCATACCTCCAAATCCATAGCCCACCGTTAACCGTGGATATTGATGAAGGCGAACTCCAAGAAGGAGGCAAATGTTGCGCCCATGCCTCGTAGAATGCTTGCCGCTCGTCGGATGATTCGAAGCGTCCCCCCAAGGCCAAGCGTTGCTCGAGACGCCCCATCATAGCCGCACCCGGCAATCGCTCGTCCGCGCACAACAGATGGTCCATCAGTGGTCTTGGTCCAGGAATGAACTGGACGGCATCAGAAGCCCTGACCAGCATGGAGGGGTAGACAGTGGGCAAGCCGAGGACGTTTCTGGTATGTGGTGCACGCCAAAGTGTGGTTGTTTTGAGGTGTCCTTCAATGGATTTCAAACGCTCGTTCCACCGACGTTCAGTGTTGGGTGTAGCGAAGGCGGCCAGAGGCTTGTGAAGTCGGCCCAAAGCCTCAGCAAGGGGCTGCGCTTGTTGGGATTGAAGGGGCTCATGTTCGTGATGTGGGTAGATGATGGCCATGTCACCCTGTTCATCTTTCATGCCACCAATAGGCATCAAGAGAGGTGCAGAATTCAGGGCCTCACGCCACGGTTGAAACAGGGCCAAGGTGGAGACATCGGTACCTGTCTGGAAGGGGAAGAGATGAGCGATGAACCGGCCGTCAAGGTCCACGATAACGCTGTGTCGGGTATGCTCAAGAACATGCACCTTGTTGACTTCACTTGGCCAGTCACCCCACGTTGTATCGGAGGATTGATTCCACCATGTTGGGGTGGTTGCAATCGTCCAATCCCAGCCGTAAAAGCGCCCCCAAGGACTTGGCAAGCCTTTCTTGAATGCTGAAGGGTCGTAGGCTTGGTCGGTGAGACCTGTGGGGAACCAAGGCGGGACTTCGCTGCCCGCCGTTGAGCCCATGGACGCACCTTCCTCCATGCCCCTCCCACACCTCAGCGCCCTTCAAACATGACGGAACTTGACCTCAATGATGGAGGGGAGCAATCAAACACTGTATGCGCTGAGCAAGGAAAGAGGGCGGACCGTGGGTATCTCAGAACGTATGGGGGATGTGCTCGGCCTCGCAGTCGAAGCCAAACTCCTTCGTGAAGTGCTTGAGCACCCTCTGAAAGTCAACCACCTCGCCATCATCATGGACGGCAACCGACGCTTCGCATGGCGCAGCAATCTCGCTACGGGATTGGGGCACCGAATTGGTAAACAGAAATTAGAACGGGTTCTCGATTGGGTGCTGGAATTGAACATTCCCTGGTTCACCGTTTACGCTCTTTCAACTGAAAACCTCAATCGGCCTCAAGAAGAATTGGACGTCCTGTTTGACCTCTATGTGGAAGGGCTTCGTGATATTGCAGACGATGAGCGTATTCACGAAAACAAGGTCCGCGTGAACATCATCGGACGGCGGGAACTTCTGCCCGAGCGTGTTAACGACGCCATCGATTATGCAGAATCAAAAACTGCCGACTACGATCAATTTGTCTTCACCGTGTGCCTGGCTTACGGCAGCCGCGAAGAGATGATTACAGCCATTCAGACCATCGCCAAAGATTTCGCTGCAGGAGATATCAGCCTTGAGTCCATTAACCAGCAAGCCGTTTCTGACCGACTCTACACCGCTAATATGCCCGACCCCGACCTCGTCATCCGGACCAGCGGAGAAGAGCGAATTTCCAATTTCCTCTTGTGGCAAATGGCCTATTCAGAACTCTACTTCACCGATGTCTTTTGGCCATCCTTCAGCAAAAAGGACTTGCTCAAGGCGATACGCACCTACCAAGAACGAGGACGTCGCTACGGTGAATGACATGACGACCTGCGATGCATGCAATGGATGGCTCAACCCCGCTTTAGCGGCAGATGCCGCCGTGCGTCGGGGAGATTCTGTGCTCCTGATACAACGTAAACACCCGCCCATGCAGGGAGCTTGGGCCTTACCCGGAGGCTTCGTTGACCAAGGCGAAGACCCGCTTGATGCAGCAGTTCGTGAACTCAAAGAAGAAACAGGACTTGACGGCCATTCACCCAACCTGCTCATGGTGATGGGTGACCCGGCCCGAGACCCTCGCAAGCACATTGTGAGTATCGTATACGAGATCGCGGTCGGTGATGACCAAACACCGGTGGGAGGAGATGATGCTGCGGATGCACGATTTTGGCCCATTGAAACGGTCTTCTCTGGTGAACTCGAACTTGCGGGAGACCACTTGCAAATCCTGACCAATTGGCTCAAGCCTTGAGTCCCGCCACGGGTTGTTCGCTGTACGCCCATCAACGGTTCCGAATGATTTTACCCAAAAAGGGGCTTGAGATGAACCTTAGTTCATGTTCTCGTTACGAAGGAAAAACTGCTTCTGAACGCTGGTGATGAGGCCGACGCTGGCGAAGATAATGGCCGAGACAAAGGCGATCATTGAGCCGCTTCCAGTGCCGAGTTCAGCCGAAAAATACAGGCCGATGCACACCGACATCAGACCGAAGAGTTGAGCCCACGCCATGCACGAGCGGAAGCTCTTACCGACGAGTTGAGCGGTCGCCGCTGGAGTGACGAGCAGGGCCGTCACCAACAGCACACCAATCACCTGCACCATGCTGACCACGACCGCCGCCGTCAGCACGCTGAACACCAAGCCGATGAGGCGAACGGGAATGCCTTGAACGCGAGCAGCCACAGGGTCGACCGCCGTGGCCAACAAACCGCCTCGCATCAAGCCGAGCAACACCAGGGCCACTGCGCCGATGATGCAGATCATATCCAGACTGCCTTCATCGATGAGCAACAAGTTGCCGAAGAGGTAACCGTCAATGTCGGCCCGAACGCCGCCCCCCCACAACCGGAGGGCCACCAAACCAAACGCCAACATGCCGGTCAAAAAGATGGCAATGGCTGTGTCGCCAGTGAGAATATCCCGTTCCTGAAGTTCGTGAATGATAATGGCGGCAGTAATACTGAACGCCAATGCAACGAGCATGGGAGAATAGAAACTCATCACCAAACCCACGGCCACACCGCCAAAGGATACGTGGGCAAGGCCGTCCCCGATGAGGGCCATGTTGCGAATAAGCAGGAAGCTGCCCATCGCCGCAGAGACAACGGTTACGATCACGGCAGCGAGCAAGGCTCGCTGGAACAATTCCATGGTGAAGAAGAACGGGAAGATCTCGCCGGGAACCACCGGTGCGATGGCCTCCATCAACGGAGAAAACAACGTGAGAAGCCATTCACCAAGCACCCTCATTCATCCTCCTTGAGTTGGCCGACGGTGATGGCCAATGGGCTGTGATCGTGTGTGCATTCCGCTTCATTGTGGTCGTGGTGATGCCCACCGTGAACATCTTCAATGCCGCGCAAGGACGCCAATTCTTCAAGCGATGGAAAGAGCGGTGGGGGACCGTCAAACCTGACGGTGTCCTCGAGATAGATGAGTCGATGTGCTGTTTGGCGCATGGCCGTGATGTCGTGTGACACCATCAGGATGGTCTTGTTTTGTTCGTGGCAGAAACCGTCGAGCAACTTCAGCAGCGTGTTCCTTGACGCTCGGTCCAAACCGACCAGAGGCTCATCAAGAACAAGAAAATCCGCTTTACTGGCAAGCGCACGCGCAATGACGGCTCGCTGTCGCTGTCCGCCCGAGAGTTGATTCACATCTCGGTTGGCCACATCCCGCAGCCCCACCATCTCAATCGCTTCATCGATAGCATCACTCTGGCTCAATCGTGGCTTGAACCACGTGCGTTTGTTCATTGCCCCTAGGGTCACAAGTTCCCGCACGGTCAATCGCACCGACTTCGGAAGGTTGGCAGCAGCTTGGGAAACCCACGCCACAGAACCGATGACTTCGTCTGACATTGGTGCGTGACCTTTCAGACGAACCGACCCTGCATGGCATTTCAGTACCCCGAGAATGGCCTGTACAAAGGTGGATTTCCCTCCACCGTTAGGGCCCACGATGCCGACGAATTCACCGGCTTCCATCGTCAAACTCGCGTTCTCGATGATGGGGACACCACCGCGATGAACCGTGATGTTGTCCACCACGAGCAGCGGCAAATCATCAGCCATGTCTCATCCCTCGGTACGATGTTCATATCAAAGCAACGCTGTTTCCTGAGGCGATACGGACCAATCTGGGATGAGGCTTAACAGCCTAGACCGGTTTTGAGGTTCTCCAGGTTCTTGGTCATCAATGACATGTAGTCATCGTTGCTGTCGAGTGGTGCCATTTCCATGGTGTACAGGGTCAACACCGTTACACCGTCGGGCATGGTTTCAGAGACGGTCTGCCGAACCAAACTCTGCACGGCGGAGGCATCAGTGAATTCCTCAACGAAGAGAACGGTGATCTCGTCTTCCGAAACACGCTCAACCACTTCTGCGATGTCCTCAGCAGTGGGCTCACCTTCGGGGTCCAAGCCGTGGACGGTGACGAAATCGAGGTCGTAGGCATCGGCCATGTAAGCGTAGGCATTGTGGTTAGCAGCAACGGAGGTTTCGGAACAGGTACCGGTAGCACCGAAGGCTGCTTCATAGTCGGCATCGAGTTGATTCAACTTGACCTTGTAAGCCTCAGCATTGGCCTGGAATGTGTCAGCAGCATCAGGGAAGGCCGTACTGAGCACGTCAGAGACCACATCGATTTGTGCAGCGAAGGCCATCGGGTTGAGCCAACTGTGAGGGTCGAATTCGAGGGCTTCTTCATCGCCGTGGTCGTCGTGGTCCTCGCGGTCCTCTTCGTCGTGGCGCTCGTCTTCTTCATCGCCGTGGTGGTCGTGGTCCTCGCGGTCCTCTTCGTCGTGGCGCTCGTCTTCTTCGTCATGACCGTGTTCGTCGTGAACATGACCTTCGTGGCCACCCTCGTAGAGCATGTGAAGTTCAACCCCGGCCGGCAGTGCAATGCCGTAATCACCTTCGCGCTCGAGATGGAGGTGAATGAAGCCAACACCCTCCTCGTGGTGGTCGTCTTCTTCGCCCATCATCTCGAGCATCATTTCAACTTCTGAAGCGTTAAGAGAACCATCACCGTTGCCGTCGGTCATGTTGAACATCATCTGCATCATGGCCTCCATGAATTCTTCCTCGGCCGATTCGTTTTCATCGTGGGTTTCGTTGCCCTCTCCCGTTTCGTTGTGGTCATGATCATCGTGCTCCATGCCCATCATCTCGGAAAACTCCTCAAACGAGAGCATGCTGTCGTTGTCTTCGTCAAACATACCAACGATGAATTCGCCCGATGGCATGTCAGCGTTATCGTCTTCCATGGCTTCAATGTCTTCTATGAAGTGCTCCAATTCCTCGAGGGAAAGGCCGCCGCTGTTGTCCACGTCGGACTCGTTGAACATGGGCATCAGGAGATTCGTCATGTATTCTTCCATGGCCTCATCCAGTGGGGAGTGCTCCTCTACATGGTCGTGATCGTCATCGCCCGAAGTCTCGTTCTCGTCATGGTGTTCATCGTCGCCGTGGTCGTGGTCGTCACGGTCATCGTCCATGTTCCATGCCACCCAAAACTCGTCCCAGGATAGGTTACTGTCGTTGTTCGTATCGAATTCTGAGAGTGCCTCTTCGGCCGTCATGTCCTCGTCGTGGCCGTCACGGTCATCGTCGTGCTCACCCTCTTCGTGGTCGTCATGGTCGTCATGGTCGTGAGCGCCAGCCATGGCTGCCATGGCTATTGTGAATGTCTCCATGTTTGGTGCTTCAAATTCAAGGACATACTCGCCTTCTTCAAGGTGATAAACGGACACCGTAGTTTCGGCAGGGCAATCGCTGCCATCGGTTGAAATCATTTCCAACGGCCTAACATGGCCGTCATTTTCGTGGTCGTGTTCACCTTCTTCCTCGTGGTGCTCTTCTTGGTGCTCGGGCATGGCTAAGTTGTAAGTTCCTGCTTCACCACGGAGATCGTCAGCGTCCTCTGCATGTTCTGCCAACAGGTGGACATCGGTGGTGCTCTTTTCCACCAGATAGCGGCACAGTTCATCGATCATAAGCGATTCGAAATCGAGGGATTCTCTGCCATCTGGCATGGCATGGGTTGCCGAGGCAAGTGGGGCATCCTTGCCCAAGCTGTCCAGAGCGCTATCGACCCAAGGTTCGAGGCTGAGGCCATGGTAAAGGAAAACATCAGCACTTTGTAAGCGGATGATGTCTTGGGCAGAAGGTTCGAAATCGTGTACGGGCATGTTCGTGGTACTGATCATCTCAACCTCCACCAGATCACCACCAACCGCCAAAACGAGTTCGGATATATGGTAGGTTGACACCATGACGGTGCCCAAGGACGAGGTTTCGTCTTCAAGGTCATCGGTTCCAATGCATCCAGCAAGGCTGGCGAGGATCATCATCAGGCTGGCTACAAGAGCGCGTTGAGACTGTCTGCTCATGATTCGCCCTTTCATATTAACTATTTAATTAAAACTAATAATTAGTGCTGACAGAATTGTTATCAATTGCTGCTCGTTGGGGTAGACATGAGCAAAATCATCTCGTTCAGTGTTGACCAGCAATTTGCCAATGGCCTCGACCGGTTGATGGAGGATGCCGGCTACAACAATCGAAGCCGATTCCTTCGGGACGCAGCCGTGGCCTTTGCCGACATGAAGGGGCGAGGCGACATCGCTGAAATGGCAGATGAAGAGATGGTTGAAGGGCATCTTGTCGTGTACTACCAGCACGATGCAGAAGGAAAAATACTCGAGGTCCGCCACTCCAAAGCCCTCAACATCACCTCCTACAACCACAGCTGCCTGGCCCACAGCCACACGTGTGTTGATGTCCTTCACGCCATCGGGCAAGCCAAGGCGTTTCGTGAAGCCATTGAAATCTTCAACAACACACCCAATATCGACAAGGTGAGCTTCATCGCTGCTCCAATGCGCGATGATGGATGCTGTTGAATCACCACGCCGCTGGCTTTGATTCAAGGTGCTCGTATTCGATGGAAACAACGTGTTCAATATCGATGGTGTCTTGCCCTTCTTCGTAGTTGACACGAAGCTCGTGCACTTCGGCGGTGTTGAAATGCACCGTCTTCCAAAATGCTGAACCGCCATCATCCACCTTGCCAGGCTGAGACTGGCATGCTTCTTGAGTTCCATCGATGAGGGCCCAAGACACTTCCACCTCTCGGCCGCCCCCAATATTGTTGATGAGTTCGGGGTTATGGACGGTTGACTCAATGACAATTACACTCGCTGGTTCTTCACCGACCTCATGACGGGTATCAAGGGTCATAGGTAGGGGTTCGTTGGTGGACGACTCTCGCCATTCGATTCGTTTCTCAATACGCACAACCACCTCGTTCAAGTGGCGTGATTGATCCCCGCCCTCTTCGAGCGTGTCTTCGTAATCGGCAATAACCTCGAGTGTGTGCAAGCCGTGGTGCTTGAATTCCACCTCAACCACGGTCGTTTCGGCGGCACTCACCGTCTCATTGACGTGGGTACCTCTGACGGTGTAAGCAACAAAGGGCGATGGCGCGTTTGATTCGTTAAAATCGAAGGTCAACACAGGGTAGGTTGTCTGGACCACGGCGCCGTCTTCCCACACCTCAACGATGGTGGCGTTCGTGGATTCAATAATGACGTCATCCGGGTAGACGAAGTCGTTCTCAAGGTTTCCTCCAAGGCAACCAGCCAGCGTGCTCGAAAGCATGATGATGGCGACCAGCGCGGTGGCGAGCGGGGAGAAGCGCACAACTTTCTCACAAACAGGTCGTGCTTAAGCAACATGGTTCGATGATTCATCATCGACGCAAGAGAAAACCGGTCTGTTTTGCTGGTTGGACCCCTTGTGCCGTTCGAAATCTTGGTCAGCGAGTCGTGAGCCAATCTGCGAGTTGCCCTTTGGCATCTGGCCATGCTGCCGGTTCAAGGGCATCGGTCAAATGCAAACCTGCCAAGAATTGCGCATGAACGGCCCCCCATTCGGCTTCATCGGTCGGCCCTCGCCACCGAAAGAGTGGAGCCCCATCGGCTTCCAAGCGGTCCAGAAATCCTCGTTGGGCCGCAGAGATGAGTAAGCAAGGGGTTCCCTGAAGAACGGCCTCACTTGCGAGGGTGACCGATTGAGTGATGACGCCATCGTGAGCAGCCAGTTCCCGGTCGAGTGCCCAAGGAGAGCCGTCATAGGCCTCCTCATCGGCTGAAGTGATGGCCAATCCGTCAAGGGCATCCTCGGGAAAGCCTACCACTTCTCCGTTGTCATGCACGCCGTTTCCAAGAAGTCGGCGAACAAGAACCCGGGGCGGAGAGGAGACCTTGGTCGGACGACGGTGAGGTGCGAGATGGACGTGCCCGTGAAGCCCATCAAGACGGTGGACTCGCCCCTTGAAAGACGTGAGAAAGCCGCCGTCCAAGTCCTTCCGCCAGTGGGTGGGCAAGACGATATCGGTTGCTGATTTCAAAGCCAAACGATGTGCGGTGTGATTCACTTCGGTATCGCTGATGTACCACCGCTGTTTCACCGTTGAGCGTCGCCACCAGCGCGGTCGTGCTGCCCTCAATTCCAACGGCGCCCCGACGCTCACCACTCGTTCAACAGCACCCTGTCCGTCCTTATTGGCCGCTGAAAGAAGGCGCTGAACGGCCCGGATTCGGTACAAAGCCTTGCGATAACGCCCCTCGCCTACAGGACGTGGCACCCAACGCGTTTGACGACGTGGCAAGCGTCCATCACCTGATTCAATCATGGCCCGTACTTCATTTCGCTCGCATGCTACAATCAAGTCTGAGGTTACTCCTTCCTGCATAAAAGGAGCCAGC
>Ga0222715_10001864_pt1 | contig 19771 bp, 20 predicted proteins | sample C33_9DmetaG_FD_165056 | JGI IMG/M metagenome (GOLD analysis project Ga0222715, IMG submission 165056) | Estuarine water microbial communities from San Francisco Bay, California, United States - C33_9D | ecosystem: Environmental > Aquatic > Marine > Unclassified | place: USA: California... | reverse complement strand
GGTTTGATTTTTTTTGAAGGGATTTCTCTTATTTCAGATGTTCTTGGGTTAATAGTATCAATATCTCTATCAATATACCTGTTAAATGCCATAGCTGCTGATCTTGCAAATACCATACACATCATTACATATATAAAAGTTAAATACGAAATATTACTTTCAGGATAGGACAGGAAGAATCCAATAATAGCAAAAGGGAGAGCAAAAATTGTATGGCTAAATTTAATTAACGACAAATATTTTTTCATAAAATGAGTACTAATATTTGTTAAAATTCATCATATCAAAAGTAATTAAATTAATCTATTATATTTTTCGATATTTGCAGTGTTATGAAAGGAAATATTCAAGTACCAAAAGGAACACGTGATTTCACATCTAAAGTAATGTTTAGAAGAAATTATATATTCAAAAAAGTTAAATCTTGTTTTGAGCGCTATGGTTATGCTCCAATTGAAACTCCTGCAATGGAGAATATTGAAACTTTAACAGGTAAATATGGTCAAGAAGGAGATAGGTTAATTTTTAAAGTTTTGAACTCGGGTGATTTTCTTTCTAAAACAACAATTGATAATACTACTACATTTAGATCTTTGTCGAAAGATATTAGTGACAAGGCATTAAGGTATGATCTAACAGTTCCATTTGCTAGATTTGTAGTGAATAATCAAAATGAAATAACATTTCCTTTTAAGCGATACCAAATGCAGAATGTTTGGAGAGCAGACAGACCTCAAAAAGGCAGGTTTAGAGAGTTTTATCAATGTGATGCTGATGTTATTGGATCTAAATCACTATTAAATGAGATAGAGCTTATTCAATTATGTGATGATATTTTTACTTCTTTAAATATTCCTAATATTCAAATTTTAATTAACAACAGAAAAATTCTTTCTGCAATGATTGAATTAATGTCGGCTTCTGAATATTTTGATCAATTTGTAATTATCCTTGACAAAATTGATAAAATAGGAGTTGAAAATGTGAAAAAAGAATTAATAAAGCTTGGCTTAGATGTTGAGAAAATTAATTTGTTAGATAAGTTTTTAAATATTAAAAATATTAATGATATTTCTAATCTTGTAAATCAAACTGAATTAGGTGATAAGGGTGTTGAGGAATTAGATTTTATTTTAAAATTAATTAAAAGTTTAGGGCTTAAAAGTTCAGAGTTGAAATTTGATATCTCTTTAGCTCGTGGCTTAGACTATTACACCGGTTCTATTTTTGAAGTAAAGTCATTAGATGTTAATATTGGAAGTATAGCTGGAGGAGGAAGATACGACGATCTAACAAGTATCTTTGGCTTAAAAGATGTTTCAGGGGTTGGAATTTCTTTTGGAATTGATAGGGTCTATTTAGTTATGGAAGAATTGGGCTTATTTCCAACAGACATTGATACATCATCTAAAGTCCTATTTCTGAATTTTGGAGAAATTGAAGCAAATTATTGTTTTAAATATCTAAATGAGTTAAGAGAAAACAATATAAGTTCTGAACTATATCCAAATAATGATAAGATAAAAAAACAAATGAATTATGCCAATAATAAGGGTGTTCAATTTGTTGTTATGATTGGTGAGGATGAAATGAAATCTGGACAATTAACAACTAAGAATATGAGTACTGGAGAGCAGAAAGTAATGAGTATTTCAGAATTTATTAAAATCTTTCAATAGATGAAGATGTATAAAATTGGATCAGAAATATTATCTATTGATTCTGTTAGAGAAATCATTAATAATGATTTAAAGCTATCTCTTTCTTCAAAAGTTAAAAGTCAAATTAGAGATTGCAGAAAATATTTAGACAAAAAGATTCATGAATCTAATGACCCTATATATGGAATTAATACGGGGTTTGGCTCATTATATGATCAAAAAGTTGATAAGGCTGATTTAGGCCAGTTACAAAAAAATTTAGTTTTATCTCATGCTTGTGGAGTAGGTGAAGAAGTACCATTTGAGATAGTAAGATTGATTATATTATTAAAAATACAGTCCTTATCATACGGTCATTCTGGTGTTCAGTTAGAAACTGTTGAACGATTGGTAGACATGTACAATAATAGAATTTTGCCAATTATTTATCAACAAGGTAGTTTAGGTGCCTCTGGTGATTTAGCCCCATTAGCACATATGTCATTATCATTATTGGGAGAAGGTGAAGTAGATATTTTAGAAAATTCTAATAAACCAAATTATAAAAGAAAAAAGATATCTAAAGTATTTAGAGATTTAAAATGGAGAGCTATTACACTTCAATCAAAAGAGGGATTAGCTCTATTAAACGGAACACAGTTTATGAGTTCTTACGGAGTTTGGAGCTTAATTAAAGCAAAAAAGTTATCTTATTTAGCAGATTTAATTTCTTCTATTTCAATAGATGCTTTTGATTGTAGAAATGAGTTTTATGATAAATTAATTCAAAATGTTAGACCACATAAAGGTCAATTAAAAACTGCAAATAATTTAGAAGATTTTTTGAAGGGAAGTGAAATTCAAAGCAAAATAAAAAATCATGTTCAAGATCCTTATTCATTTAGATGTATTCCCCAAGTTCATGGAGCAACAAAAGATGTCATATCGCATGTTGAGCAAGTATTTAATACTGAAATCAATTCTGTTACAGATAATCCTAATATTTTTATTAATGAGGATAAAATAATTTCAGGAGGAAATTTTCATGGTCAAATACTGTCTATGAGTATGGATTATTTAGCAATTGCATTATCAGAACTAGCTTCAATTTCAGAAAGAAGAACCTACAAGTTAATTTCGGGCGAGAGAGATTTACCTCCATTTTTAGTTAATGATCCTGGCTTAAATTCTGGTATGATGATTACTCAATATACTGCAGCTAGTATTGTTAGTCAAAATAAACAATTATGCACTCCTGCATCAGTGGACAGCATAGTTTCTTCTAATGGTCAAGAAGACCATGTTAGTATGGGAGCAAATGCAGCCACAAAGCTATATACAGTAATTAATAATGTTGAAAAGGTATTAGCTATAGAATTATTAAATGCAGTCCAAGCATTATCTTACAGAAAAGATGTTTCATCCAGCTTTATCCAAAGTATGGTTAAAGAATATAGGAAAGATGTCAGTTTTCTAAATCAGGATAGAATATTAAGTTTAGATATTGAAAATTCAATAAGTTTTTTACAAAATTTAGATATTGATGCTGAGCTGATCTAATTTTTGCCTAAAAAAACATATTCAATAATATTGGAACCCATTTTTAAGGCCTTTAATCTGGTTTCTTCACTATCATTATGAACCTCTGAATCTTCCCATCCATCACTTAAATCTGATTCATAAGTATATAGACAAAGCAATCTACCATTATCAAAAATTCCATAGGCCTCAGATGGTTTTGCATCATGGATGTGTATTTTTGGTAAGCCATTTGGTAAGCTGAAACTTTGATTAAAAATAATATGATTTGAATTAATTTGAATTAATTTTTTATTTGGAAATACTTTTGTTATTTCTTTTCTAAAAAACTCATCTAAACCATAATTATCATCAACATGAAGAAACCCTCCAGACAAAAGATATTTTCTCAAATTATTTGCTTCTTCATTACTAAAAAAAATATTGCCGTGTCCAGTCATATGAATAAATGGGTAGCTAAAAATATCACTACTACCAACTTCCACAATATCTGGTGATTCATTAATGTTAGTTCCTAAATTTTTATTTGAGAATTCTATCAAGTTAGGTAATGCTGTTGGATTGGCATACCAGTCGCCTCCACCATTATATTTTAAAGTAGCAATAGAATATGTGCTCTGACTCATACAAGCTAAAGGCAACAAAATAAAAAAGAAAATTCTTAAAAATATCATCGTACTAAATTAAAAAAATCATTCATAAAGAAGGTTGAATGTTTGTGTAGCAACTATACCTGCAGTTTCAGTTCTTAGCCTACTATTGCCTAAAGTTGTAGGTTTAAATTTTTTGTTAATTGCTAAGGAAATTTCATTTTCAGAAAAATCTCCTTCTGGTCCTATTAAAATTAAATGAGATGAGTATTTGGATTTACTAAGCTTATGTTTTTTTTGATTCAAGCAATGAGCAATGTGTTTTTCTAAAGGGTATTCATTATCAATAAAATCTATAAAGCTTATTGGAGAGTTTAATTTTGGTTTATAAAATTTCATAGACTGCTTTACAGCTGAAATGATTATTTTTTCGCAACGCTCAAGATTAATTTTTTTTCTTTCTGACCTTGAGCAAATAATAGGAGTTATTTCGTTTATTCCAATTTCGGTTGCTTTCTCTAAAAACCATTCAAATCTGTTTATGTTTTTTGTTGGAGCAATTGCTAAATGTAAATTATATTTATGTTGTTTTTCTTTCTTTTCTTTTTTAATAACTTTTAAGCTAACTGTGTGTTTTTCTATCTCTTCAATTTCAGCGATAAATAAGAATCCTTTACCATTAATAATATATATTTTATCTCCAACTTTTTTTCTAAGTACTTTTACTATATGCTTATTTTCTTCTTTAGTTAGAGAAGTTTTTTCATTGATATTTTCATTATAAAATAATTGCATCCTTTTTACAGCTAATAAAAAAAAAGTAAATGATTAGAAAAAATATTTTTCTAGAAAATAGCAAACTATATAACTTTTGGAGCTGCAGATAAAATTTCATTATTTGCTTGATCTGCAAATTGAACAAAGTTTTCATTAAATGCTTTTGCTAACTCATTTGCTTTAACATCATATTTACTACTATCTTGCCATGTATTCTTTGGATTTAATATGTGATCAGGAACTTCGGGGCAATTTTTTGGCATGTTAAGTCCAAAAATATTATGTAATTCAAAATCAACATCAGCTAAATCGTTATTTAATGCAGCTGTAATCATTGCTCTAGTATATTTTAGAGATATTCTTTTTCCAACACCGTATTCTCCTCCTGACCATCCAGTATTAATTAACCAAACATTAACATTTGAATCTTTCATTTTTTCTCCTAACATTTCAGCATATTTAGTAGGGTGTAAAGGCATGAAAGGCGCTCCAAAACAAGCTGAAAATGTAGTTTGAGGTTCAGTAACTCCGGCTTCAGTACCTGCAACTTTTGCTGTATATCCTGAGATGAAATGATACATTGCTTGACCGGCTGTTAGTTTTGAAATTGGAGGTAGGACTCCAAAAGCATCAGCAGTTAAGAAAAATATATTATTTGGACTATTTCCAATTGAAGGTGTTGAGATGTTTTTTATAAAATGAATTGGATATGATACTCTAGTATTTTCAGTTATACTTGTATTTGAATAATCTACTTTGTTAGTGCCTTCGAAAAACTCTATGTTTTCAAGTAAAGCACCTTTTTTAACAGCTCCATAAATGTCTGGTTCATTTTCTGCAGAAAGATCTATACATTTTGCATAACAACCACCTTCAAAATTAAAAACTGAATCATTGTCCCAGCCATGTTCATCATCACCAATTAGTAATCTATTTGGATCAGCCGATAAAGTAGTTTTTCCTGTTCCTGAAAGTCCAAAGAAAACAGCTGTATCTCCATTACTGTTAGTGTTAGCACTACAGTGCATTGAAAGAACATTTTTTTCAAAAGGAAGGATAAAATTTAATGCAGAAAATATTCCTTTTTTTATTTCACCTGTATATCCTGTACCACCAATAAGAATAATCTTTTTTGTAAAACTTAGAATCGCAAAATTTTCTTGTCTTGTTCCATCTATCTCAGGGTCAGCAAAAAAACCAGGAGCATTAAGAATCAGCCACTCATGCTTAAAGTTCTCTAATTCATGATTAGATGGTCTGAGAAACATATTGTAAGCAAATAAGTTACTCCAAGGATATTCATTTACAACCCTTATGTTTAATCTATATTTTTCATTGGCACAAGCATATGTGTCTCTAACATAAATTTCTTTATTACTGAGATAATTTGTGATTTTATTATGAAGAATATCAAATTTATCTTCATTAAAAGGAATGTTAATATCACCCCACCAAACAGATTCTTCCGTTATAGAGTCTTTAACTATAAATCTATCTAGCGGAGATCTTCCTGTAAATTTACCTGTATTTATAGTAATCGCTCCTTGAGCAGTTAACTTTGCTTGTTTTTTATCTAAAGAGTGTTTTTGAAGTTCATCAGAAGATAGGTTAAAGTGAACAATTGCGTCCAAAATACCTAAGTCAGATGCTATTTGTTGTGATGCTTTTTTTTCTTGCTCAGACATATAATTCTTGATTAAGAGCGTACAAAGTTATATTTTAAAATTAATTTAAGCATATGTTTATCTATTTTTTGGTAGTACTTAATAAAATAATAAATTAGCCGCAAAAATTTTATGAAAAAAATTCTAGTTATTGGAGCTGGTCGATCTGCTTATACTTTAATACGTTATTTATTAAATGAAAGTGTGTCAAATGATTGGAAAGTTACTGTAGCAGACTATAATTCAGATTTAGCAAAAAACATATGCTTAGAGCATATTAATTCAAGACCAATTTTTTTTAATGTTAATGATCAACAACAAAGAGAAAATGAAATCAAAAATTCTGATATTGTTGTTTCAATGCTACCTGCAAGTTTACATGTATTAGTTGCTAATGATTGTATTTTATTAAAAAAGAACTTGGTAACTGCATCTTATGTCTCAGATGAAATTCAAAAAATGAGTGATGCTGCTAAATCAAATAATTTAATTTTTTTAAATGAAGTTGGATTAGATCCTGGTATTGACCATATGTCTGCCATGAAAATTATTGATAGTTTAAAGCAAAATGGAGCAGAAATATTATCTTTTAAATCATACTGCGGTGGATTAGTTCATCCTGAATTTGATAATAACCCCTGGAACTATAAATTTACTTGGAATCCTAGAAACGTAGTCTTAGCAGGAAAGGGTACTTCAAAATTTTTAAATGAAAAGAAAATATGTGAACTTGAGTATAATAATTTGTTTAACGAAACAGAAATAATAAATATTCTTGATCAAGGAGATTTTGAGTCTTATGCTAATCGAGATTCACTTTCTTATATTTCTTCATATGGTTTAGAGGAAATTGAAACTATGTATAGAGGAACTCTTAGAAAAGTTGGTTTTTCTAGTTCTTGGAATAGTTTTATAAAACTTGGCATGACAAATGATACTTACAGCATTGAAGACTCAGAGAATTTAAGTTATTATAATTTTATAGATCTATTGTTACCAAAATCAAGTAAAAGTTTAGAAGAAAGATTTTGTGAATTTTTATCTATAAATATAGTTTCTCAAGAATTTAAAAAGTTTAAATGGCTTGATTTATTTACTGATAAAATTATTGGCCTTAAAAATGCAACACCTGCTCAAATTCTTCAGAAAATTCTTGAAGATAAATTATCTTTAGAATCAAAGGATAAAGATATGGTTGTAATGCAACATCAGTTTTTATATAAAATTGATAGTAAAGTAAAGAAACTACATTCATCTCTTGTTGTTTTTGGTGATGATCAACAAAATACTGCTATGGCAAAGACTGTTGGCCTACCTGTTGCAATTTCTGTTAAGTTAATTTTAAATGGTACTATTAAGCTAAGAGGGGTTCATATTCCTACAAAAAAAGAGATTTATGACCCAATTTTAGAAGAGTTGGCAAAAAATGAAATTAATTTTATTGAAGAGTTAATTTAAATCAATTATTTCTTTTGGAATTTCTGTGTAAACAATTTTTTGTTCAATTTCAATTGAATCAATAAATTGGTCTTCTAGAGGAAAACAAAATTCCTTATTATTGTTTTTTACAAAGATTAATGCTTGAGAGCTCTGGTTATTTATAGTTTGTATTTTTCCTAAATCTCCAAACTGTTTATCAATAATCTTAAATCCTATAATTTTTTTCTCTAATGAAACTTCAGTGTTTTCATATATCAGTTTGTAAGAAGTGAATACATTAGAGTTTAATAGTTTCTTTGCTTCATCTTCATTTTTTATATCTTCAAATTCAATAAGAAAATTATTTGATTTATAAGAGCTTATTTTTTCAACAAAAAACGGTATAAGTATCCCGTCTTTTTCAATTAAAAGATATTTTATTTTTTCAAAATTTAATGAAATATCATTTTCATTAAATAAAATAATTTTCCCTTTATACCCATGTAGTTTAAAAATTGATCCAATAAAGAAACAATCTTTTTTTTCCATGAAAAAATAAAATTAATTAGATGATTATTTGTCTGTTTCTTTACCTTCTTCTTCAGCAGCAGGAGCTTCCTCAGTAGCAGGAGCTTCTTCAGTAGCAGGAGCTTCTTCAGCAGCTTGAGCTGCAGCTTCTGCATTTAATTTTTCTTTTATTGCTTTAGCTTTTTCCTCATTGTATAGTTTTTCAGCTTCAAGTTTAGCTTTTTTAGCTGCTTGATTTTCTTTATCTAAGTTTGATTTCTTGTCAGAAATTTTTGCTTCTTTGTCAGCAATCCATTTATCGAATCTATTTTGAGCTTCGTTTTCATCAAATGCACCTTTTTCTACTCCAACAAGTAAGTGTTTTTTCATATATACGCCTTTGTATGAAAGTATTGCCTTAACTGTATCAGACGGTTGTGCTCCTTTCATTACCCATTCAACAGATTTATCAAAATTAATATCTATTACTGCTGGATTTACATTAGGGTTATACAGTCCTATTTTTTCAATATATCTTCCATCTCTTGGAGATCTTTGATCAGCAATCACTATATGATATACTGGTTTTCCTTTTTTTCCGTGTCTTTGTAGTCTTATTCTTGTAGCCATATTTTTTAATTTGGTTAAACCAACTCTGTGGTTATTCCTCATTATTGAGGGGTTGCAAAATTAGTAATCTTTTCTAATAAATAGAATATTTTAGCACTAATTTTAAATGTGTTTTTCTAAAAAACCTAAAATGGATATTTTTAATAAATATTAATTAATTTTGCAATCGTATTTTAGAAAAATAAAAACATATCAAAATGAGTAAAAAAGCTAGCGAAAAAAAACTTTCAAAGGATGATTTTAGAAATGTTATTTTATCAGATTTTAGATTGATTAATGAAGTTCGAGAATCTTCATTGTTGGGTAGACGAGATGTCTTGTCTGGTAAAGGAAGTTTTGGAATTTTTGGTGATGGAAAAGAATTAGCCCAAATTGCACTAGCCAAAGTTTTTAAGGATGGTGATTTTAGAGCGGGTTATTATAGAGATCAAACTTTGATGATGTGTTTAGGTCAACTAACAACAAAACAAATGTTTGCACATCTTTATGGTAATCCTGAGCTATCTGCTGAACCGAGTTCGGGGTCAAGACAAATGATGAATCATTTTGGCTCTCGTTTTTTAAATGAAGATGGTTCTTGGCGAGACTTAATGAAGCAAAAAAATTCAACATCTGATATGGCATGCCTAGCTTCAAATTTTCCTAGGTTAGTTGGGCTTGCACAAGCATCAAAAGTATACAGAGAAAATAAAGACTTAAAGAACACAGAAAAATTTTCAAATAATGGTTCTGAAATTGCTTTTGGAACTATAGGAAATTCCTCATGTGCTGAAGGCCACTTTTTTGAAGCAGTTAATGCTATTGGAGTTTTACAAGTACCTGCAATTATCTCAGTTTGGGATGATGGCTACGGAATATCTGTTGGTAATGAATTTCAAATGACTAAATCCGACGTTTCTGAAGTTTTAAAAGGATTCCAAAGAGACGAAAAAGGAGAAGGATTTGAAATTTTTAAAGTAAAAGGTTGGGATTACCCAGCATTAGTAGAAACTTATGAAAAAGCTGAAAAGTTAGCAAGAGATAAACATATACCATCAATTGTACATGTCATTGATATGACTCAACCTACAGGCCACTCAACTTCTGGATCACATGAAAGATACAAAAGCAAAGAGAGACTCCAATGGGAAAAAGATTTTGATTGTTTAGTTCAGTTTAAAAATTGGATTATAAAAAATAATATTGCTAGTGAAGATGAATTAGAAAATATAAGAAAAGAAGTAAAAGAATTTGTTAAGCTATCAAAAAAAGAAGCATGGTCAGAATACCAAGACCCTTTAAAATCTGAGCTTAATGAGCTTTTTAGTATCCTAAACTCCATATCTTCTCAATGTAATATTAATGAATTAGATGGATGGATTTCTGATTTAAAACAATCTGCATCTTTTGGCCTTTTTAGAAGAGATTTTTTGTCAGTTGCTAGAAAAGTTTTAGTTAGAATAGCACCTAATAACGAAGTGAATAAAGCTGATTTAGTGAATTTTATTAATAAAATCAAATCAGAAAGTTCTTTTAGATATAATACCAATTTATACAACGAAACTGATTATTCATCAAGAAAAATTGAAGAAGTTTTACCTCAATATTCAGATGACTCTGAAGAAGTTGACGGTAGAATTGTATTGAGAGATAATTTTGATCAGATGTTTAGTGATATTCCAGAAGCTATGATTTTTGGTGAGGATGTTGGAAAAATTGGAGGAGTTAACCAAGGAGTTGAGGGGTTACAAGCTAAATATGGTGAGCTTAGAGTAAGCGATACTGGAATAAGGGAAACAACAATACTTGGACAAGGGATTGGTCTCTCGTTAAGAGGTTTACGCCCTATTGCTGAAATGCAATATTTAGATTATTTACTTTATGCATTTCAAACTATGGCTGATGATATTGCCACTTTACACTATAGAACACATGGTGGTCAAATATCCCCCGTTATTATCAGAACACGTGGTCATAGATTAGAAGGAATATGGCACTCTGGTTCTCCAATGGGGATGATTATTCACGGAACAAGAGGTGTGAATATTTGCGTTCCAAGAAATATGACAAAAGCTGCAGGATTTTACAACACTCTAATGGCCTCAAATGAGCCAGCAATGGTTGTGGAATGTTTAAATAGTTACAGAGTTAAAGAGAAACTTCCTTCAAATATGGGAGAGTTTAGAACACCATTAGGAATTCCTGAAACAACAAAAGAGGGTAGTGATATTACTATTGTAACTTATGGATCTACCTGGAGAATTGTTACTGAAGCTGCAAATCAATTAGAAGAATTTGGAATTAGTGCTGAAGTAATTGATGTTCAAACACTAGTTCCACTAGATATAAATAAAACAATGATTGATAGCCTTAAGAAGACTAATAGATTATTAGTTGTTGATGAAGACGTTCCAGGTGGAGCAAGTGCTTATATCCTACAAAATATAATAGAAGATCAAAAAGGATTCTTCCATCTAGATAGTGAACCGCAAACTTTAGCAGCAAAAGCACATAGATGTGCTTATGGAAAAGATGGTGATTATTTTAGTAAACCTTCTATTGAAGATGTTTTTGAAAAGGTTTACAATATGATGAATGAGGTAGATCCAACAAAATTTCCTGAACTTTATTAAATATAAATGAGCAAAATAACAGAATCTGATTCTCATTATGATGCCTTAGAGCTAATGAGTACAGATGAGTTATTATTTAGTATTAATAAAGAAGATAGTACAGTATCTGCTGCTGTTAAAAATGTAATTCCCAATATATCAGATTTAGTTAATGTCATTGTCAAGAAATTAGATAATGGTGGGAGATTATTTTATTTGGGAGCAGGAACATCAGGTAGATTAGGTATACTTGATGCTTCAGAGTGTCCACCAACCTTTGGTGTTCCACATGACCTTGTTATTGGACTAATAGCAGGAGGTGATAGTGCAATTAGAAAGGCAGTAGAATTTGCTGAAGATGATTTTGATCTTGGATGGAAAGATTTATTAAGTTATAATATTTCTAATAAAGATGTTGTTGTTGGTATTGCTGCATCTGGTACAACTCCATACGTTATTGGAGCATTAAAAAAGTGTCAAGCAAATAAGATAATAACATCTTGTATTGTATGTAATTCAAATTCTAAGGTTGCTTCTTTTTCTGATTATCCTATTGAAGTTATTGTAGGACCTGAGTTTGTTACTGGAAGTACAAGAATGAAAGCAGGAACAGCTCAGAAATTAGTTTTAAATATGATTACTACATCATCAATGATTAAGATTGGAAAGGTAATTGGAAATAAAATGGTTGATATGCAATTGTCAAATTCCAAATTAATTGAAAGAGGAACTAAAATGATTATGCATAAAACATCACTTTCATTTGATGAAGCTAAGAAAATATTGATTAAAAATGGTTCTGTTAGAAATGCTTTAGATAAAATTAATGGATAAAGAAAAACTATTAAAAGCAGGAATGTGGCTTTCTGTAACTGTTCTAATAATAGCAGTAGATGCAAATTTGCTTTTTTTAGGCTTTAATCATTTAAGGCATGATAGTTATATGGTAATAATAATAGCAGTTTGTTTATTGCCAGTTTTATTTTTTTGTGCATACAAAGGAATAAAATCTCTTCTTGATGCTATATTTTCCTAGCTTGTGTTATTTCTCTTTTTCCTTTTGGTCCTGGAAAAGAATAAATTTTAAAACCAACTTTTTTTAATGTTCTTTTAATTAGTCCTTTTGCACAATACGTAATTAAAATTCCATTGTAATTTAAATTGTCATATAGTTTTTTAAAATTTTTTTCGGTCCATAATTCAGGCTGTTTTTCAGGTGAAAATGCATCAAAATAAACAAGGTCGTAATAAAATTCGTGGTTAAAATCATTCAGATCTTGAGCGTATTTAGTAATAGAAAAAAACGTACTTATATCTAATTTTGACTCCCATTTAGAGCTATGAAGATTTATGAAGATATTTTTATTAATTTTCAGTTGCTCACTAAAATTGAGAGGTGAGTAGTAAGCTTTTTCTAAAGGAAATTTTTCAATAGTTTGGTAATCAATTTTTATTTTATGATTATCACAGAAAACATAAGATAATAAGGCATTTAATCCAGTACCAAATCCAACTTCAAATATTGAAATTTTTTTCTTGGAATCAAATTTTAAGCCATAGTTAATAAATACATGCTGAGATTCATTTATCGCACCATATTTAGAATGATAATTTTCGTTTATATTACAATTGAAAATAGAATTAGAACCATCATCTGTTAGGATAATGTTATTGTTCATTTTCTGATGTATAGTTTATTTATCTTTTGAATAGTTCCAAGACAAAATTTCTCATGACATTGAATACAGTTATTTACCATAACATTGAAATTCTTGTGAGATAAGTTATTTGTAAATTTTTCTGAAGTGTTAATATATGCATTTGCAAATGCTTGGTAAACACCATCATCTCTTAAATTTTTATCTGTTGGCTTAGCTGAATGTAATAAATTCAAATTATAAGTAAACTTTTCAATTAATTTACTTGGTAATTTATTTGATTTTAAAGTATCTAACTCTATGATGTGACTTTTAATCTCTAAAGAATTATCGAAAAGATTACGCATGACAATAGCTAGTTCACTATCTCCGTTTGGATTTATTTGGTTATCAATACATTCTTTTTGATTGTTTGAACAGCCAAAAAGCATAAACAAACAAACTATGATATGTAATAATCTTTTCAAGCTTAGTATATCATTACTCCTGTAGCTTCAGAAATACTATATATTGTTTCTGGCTCAGTAATAGCATCAATTTCTTCTTGTGGAGCATTAGCATCTTCTTTAAGATGTTTTAGCCATTCAACTGATAATGTTTCAACTTTTGCTAATCCTTCAATTATTGCAGTATCACCAGAAGCCTCCATTGGAACAAAAAAACCATAATCCTTAAATCTAACTAACATTTCATTATTATCGTCTAGATCTACATACATCCAACATCCTTTCTTTTGACAGATACTGTTAATCACTGCTTCAACTTTTACAAAAGCAGAGTCTTGCACTGATAAGGTTTGAAGTAATTCTTTAGTAGTTATTTTTCCATCTTCAGTCATGTCTTGATTACCAAAAATTTGTACTTGCTTAGACTGATTTGAACAGGAAAATATTAAGCAGGATAGGATTATATAAATTGATTTTTTCATAATTTTTTTTGCAAATATAATTTAATCAATCAATCTCTGCAATTTATTTTTTTGCTGCTTTCTATAAAGATTGATCTATTTTTAGAGTGTCGTAGGATTTTAATTCTCCAATTTTTATTTTATTAACCTTTATAAACTTTAATTCATCAATTAATTCAGTGAATTCCCTAGCTTTTTTTATGCAATAATCAATTTTATAAGCTACTGACAAACAAACTGTTTTGTCTTTTATCTTCCCCATTCCCATATAAAGATAAGTTCCTAATTTGTAGTTCTCTTTCTCTACAAGTTTCATTTCATTTTTAATGTTCAAGAATTTGATTTTTTGATAAAGTATTACAATAACTAAAACATTGTAAATTAAGTAAAGACCAACAACTATAAAAATGACATAAGTCATAAATGTTGTGAAAGAAGTACCTCTATTTTATGAATTATTTAAAATCATTTTATAATGCATTATACCTACTTCATCAAATTTTTCTCCTATCTTTTTAAATCCTACTTTTTCATAAAATTCTACAACCTGTACCTGAGCGTGTAAGTATTTTATTTCCTTTAAGCAAGATAAATCTAAAATCATCTGTTGTAATATTTTTAAACCATATCCTTTACCTCTTTCTTCTTTTAATACAGCAAATCTTTCCATTTTAATGCCATTTTTAGTCTTTCTATATCTAGCAGTTGCTAAAGGTGCATTTTTATTACTAAGTAAATAATGGGTTGACTCTTCCTCAAATTCATACTCATCTTTTGGGTCACATTTCTGTTCATCTACAAAAACTTCTCTTCTAATATTGAAGCATTTTTGTATTTCATTTTTATCACTAAACAATATTTTTTTTATTTCAATCATATTTTGTATAAGTTTTTTTAAAAAAAACTATATATTTACTTTTATGTTTAGTAAATTTATTTAAATTTGTCAAAAAATAACAACATGAATAAATTATTTACTTATATATTATCTATTTCAATAATAACATTATTTTCATTCACAACGCATGTAAATAATGTAAACGCTAACAAAAATAACTCTACTGTTATCTGGACTGGAAGTAAACCAACTGGATCACATACAGGAAATGTTACTCTTAATGATGGTTATTTATCTTTTGACCATGGAAATCTTGTCGGAGGTGAATTTACAATTGACATGACTTCAATTACATGTACAGACATTGAATCAGAAAAAAAGAATAAGTATTTAGTAGATCATCTTAAAGATGAAGATTTCTTTGATGTCAATCAGTTTCCAGAAGCTAAACTTGTAGTTAATAGAGTAAAAAATTTAGAAGGAAGCCAATTTGAATTGAAAGGAAATATGACCATCAAGGGTATTACAAAACCAGTAACTTTCAATGCTGATATTAAAATCAATAGAAATTCTTACACAGCAATAGCAAAAATCGTTATTGATAGAACAAAATGGGGTGTTGAATACAAATCAGGAAATATTTTTAAAGATTTAGGAGATAAAATTATTTATGATGATATGGAATTTGATATTTTTCTTGTTTCAGAAAAATAACAAAAAAAGTTTTTTTATTTCATCAGCTAATAATTTAGCAGAAACTTTATTATTTCTAAACCATAATTCAGGTTCTATTAATTCCATTTCTCCCAAAGAAATTTCACTTTCATTATCATATATGATGTCTACTCTAGAATAAATCGGTAGTGTTGGACATTTACTTAAACAATTTTGGGCAAATAGTATTTCTTCTTTACTTGCATTATAAACTTCAACGCTACCTCCATGATCATCTTGGACTCTAAAATCACCTTCTTTTGCAATCTTTTTAACTGCATGTGTATAATTTTCTCCAATAAATATTAAAGATATTTCTCCTTTACTAACGATATTGCTTAGAAATTCTTGAAATATTATATCTTCTTTAGATTTAAGATTAAAAAATTTCTTTTCATACTCATGAAAATTATTTTTTGAGATTTTATAGGTTTCTCTAGCAGCACCAGAAATTGTCGGTTTAATTATAGCTTCATTAAAGTCATACTTTTTAAACAAGCTCTCTAAAGTTATATTATCTTCTTTTGTTATGACTTCTGAAGTTGGAATATTAATTCCTTTTTTATTTAACTCAATTAGATATTTTTTATCTAGATTCCAATTGATTAGTTCATATGAGTTAATAAAAGTAGTTTCCTCTTTTACTTTTTCTAACCATGTTTTAAAATCTCTGAATTTGTCAAAGTAGTCCCAGGTTGATCGGAAAACAGCAAACTTAGTTTCTGACCAATTAAAATCGAGTGAGTTCCATGCTTTTTTTATAACTCTTAAGCCAAGTTTCTCTAATTCTGTTTTTAATAAATTATCTTCTGTTAAAACTTGTTGTACATACCAGTCAATAGATTTTGGATTTTCATATCTACTGTCAGTAAGAATTACAACATCGTACATTTATGGCTTGAATCTTTTTATACTACAACCAACAGGATTGGTTTCACTAACTTTTATTTTTTTTCCATTTGACAATTGTTCGATAGCATCTTTTAAATAAAATTTTTCTACTTTATTAATATCTTCGTAGTTATCATCAATAGCACCTTTGTAAATTAGTTGTAACTCATTATTAAACATAAATACATGAGGAGTGGTTTTTGCACCAAAAGAATTGGCTAGTTTGCTTTCTGTATCAAGAAGGTATGGGGCTCTATAATTATATTTTTTTGCATGTTCTTTCATTTTTTTAAATGAATCATCACCATCTCTTTTTTTATAATTTGAATTAATATATGCTACCCCAATATTGTTTTTCTTTGCTAATTCTTCAACTATTGTATATCTATCTTCCCATTTAATTACAAATGGACAAGTATTAGAAGTAAAAATAACAATTAGTCCGTTTTTTTCAGAAATTGACTCTAATGAATATGAATAACCATTAACTGCTTGTAGTTTATCATCCATGTTAGGCATTTCACTATTAATTTCAATTGTTTTAAATTGAGATTTTTCAGTTTTTTTACCATTTTGGGCTAGAGTTAAAAAAGGTAGGGTTAAAAGAATTAGAAGTAATTTTTTCATTTTTTTATAGTTTAATTAATTATTATTTTTTTTGAGCTTGTACCATTTTTGGAAATATCAATTTTAATTTTATTGTTTTTGTCAGATGATTTTCTACCTAGCAAATCTAATGATTTGTTAACGTTCTTTTTGTTGAAATTATTGTTTAAATAATTAGTATTGACAAAATTGATAGGTACTAATTGAACATCGAGATTTGTTGTGCTGTTGTTTAATACAGATGCATTTATTGTTTTATTATAATAACCACTTTTGCTAAACTGAAATTGATAGCTTCCTTGGTAGATATATCTGTGATAATTTCCAATTGGTAAGCTTGAATATACGTGAGAGCTATCTAAATCATGGTTTATAACTTCAACTTTTGCCTTAAGGGGTAAACCTGTTATGCTATCTGTTACTATTCCTCTTAGTCCAAAAAGAGATTGTTCCATATAGTTATAAAATGAGGGATGTGTTGCATTCCAAAAAGAAGGTAGATCTTGTGGATTTGGTGTCTTATCATTAGAAAGTTCTAAAGTAAATTCTCTACACTGTTTGAAATAATTCATATAGTCCTGTCTTCCACCATCAATTTCATACCAATCATTACCATTTACAATACCATCATTAAAATTTGAGAAATAATTTGAGCCTCCATACATTTGACATGTATCTGCATATTCATTACATACATGTTGCCACCAGTTATCATCGGCGGTTAATTGTGACCATGTGTCCCATGGATAATTTGCAACAACAGCTCCTGTGTGAAGGTTAGAAGAAAGATTAAAACTAATTGTGTCAGCTAAACCCATAAACATTAATGTTTCGTCTTGCCAAGGATTTCCATCTGGGTGTTGCCCATCTTGTGGGTCGGGATAATTTCTATTTAAATCAACAAAATTTGCATTATACCTTGTTGCACCCCAAACATTATTATTTCCTCCAGCATAGGCACCATCAGGATTTGCTAAAGGGTTTATCCAAATATCAATTTCATTCACTAAATTGGTTATTCTATTATCTACATTATATTTATTTAAAATATCATCAATAAATCTTAACATTAACACATATCCAGTAAGTTCATCACCATGCATGGAAGAAGTGTATAAAAATGATGGTTCATTTTCTTTTTGATTAATATTATCTGAAATATTTAAAATTAAAATTTCTCTTCCTGAGCTCAGAGTTCCAAGAGAATGAATCTTACATATTTGTGGAAAAGAATCAGCAAAAGCATACATCATATTTACATATTGATTGTATGTAGGGTAGTAGTCCCAATTGTTTTTAGATTGGTTATTATAAAAAAAACTGTTATCAATAATTTTATATTCAATATTAAGCTTGATAAAATTTTCAAATTGCTTCTTATTGGCATAAGCGTATGCTGTATTTTTATCTATCCTGTGATCTAAAGATATTATTTTGGAATATTTATCTAGTTCTGATTTTTTTTGATACTCAAAAGAAAAATATATTTCTTTTTTAGTTAAGAATATTTCGTCAATACTTTGGCTAACTAACGATAGTGGAAAAAAAATAAAGAGAAAAATTTTAATTATTTTCATTTAAAAAAAATTACATATTTCTTCTATATTGACCACCAACTTCAAATAAGCTATTAGAAATTTCACCCAAGGAACATGTTTTTGATGTTTCCATTAACTCTTCAAAAATATTCTTGTTAAGGATAGCTGCTTGTTGAACATTAATTAATTTTTTAGTAGCATCTTTTTTATTTGTTTTGTGAAGTTGCTTTAACATTTTAATTTGATATTCTTTTTCTTCTCTTGTAGCTCGAATTACTTCATTTGGAATTATTGTAGGTGACCCTTTTTTATTCATGAAAGTATTAACACCAATAATTGGGAATTCGCCGGTATGTTTTAAAGTTTCATAATGAAGAGATTCTTCTTGAATTTTACTTCTTTGGTACATAGTCTCCATAGCACCAAGAACACCACCTCTTTCAGTTATTCTGTCAAATTCAACAAGAACAGCTTCTTCCACGAGATCTGTTAATTCTTCAATAATAAACGAACCCTGAAGAGGGTTTTCATTCTTTGTTAATCCAAGTTCCTTATTAATAATAAGTTGAATTGCCATAGCTCTACGAACTGATTCTTCTGTAGGTGTTGTGATTGCTTCATCGTATGCATTAGTATGTAGTGAATTACAGTTGTCATAGATAGCATATAATGCTTGGAGTGTTGTCCTTATATCATTAAAATCTATTTCTTGAGCATGTAGAGATCTCCCTGAAGTTTGAATATGATATTTAAGCATTTGAGCTCTTTTATTTGCTCCATATTTGTGTTTCATTGCTTTTGACCATATCTTTCTTGCTACTCTCCCAATAACTGAATATTCAGGATCAATACCATTGCTGAAAAAGAACGATAAATTAGGACCAAATTCATTAATATCCATTCCTCTACTTAAATAGTATTCTACATACGTAAATCCATTTGATAGTGTAAATGCAAGTTGTGAAATTGGATTAGCTCCCGCCTCAGCAATATGGTATCCAGAAATAGAAACAGAATAGAAGTTTCTTATTTCATTATTAATAAAATATTCTTGAACATCACCCATCATACGCAATGCAAATTCTGTACTAAAAATACATGTATTCTGTGCTTGGTCCTCTTTTAAAATATCAGCTTGAACTGTTCCTCTAACTTGATTTAGAGTGTTTTTAGCTATAGTGTTATAAATATCATTTGGAAGTACTTTATCCCCAGTTATACCAAGTAAGAATAATCCAAGACCATTATTGCCTTCAGGTATA
>Ga0222715_10001857_pt1 | contig 19815 bp, 27 predicted proteins | sample C33_9DmetaG_FD_165056 | JGI IMG/M metagenome (GOLD analysis project Ga0222715, IMG submission 165056) | Estuarine water microbial communities from San Francisco Bay, California, United States - C33_9D | ecosystem: Environmental > Aquatic > Marine > Unclassified | place: USA: California... | reverse complement strand
AATATACAAAGATTGTTGAAAATCTAACTATTCCAGATTCACCGGCTGCTACAGATAGCGGTGAAGTTGTTAAATTGTTTGACGAATAAAAAAATTATTTTTTAAGCCCCGAAAGGGGCTTTTTTTATGTCTTGATATAATTTGGTCATTGTCTAATATTGATATATGGCTAAAAAAGATGAATTAGATGATGTATTTGCGAGTTTAGATAAACTTAATCCTGAAGCTACTTACCTTAAAGATAATGCTCTTTCAAATGTTGATACTTGGTATGATACCGGTTGTTATGCACTAAATGCTATCCTTGGTGGTAGTTGTCGCGAAGGTGGTGTTCCTAAAGGCAGGTTAGTTGGGTTTTCTGGACCATCACAATCTGGTAAGACGTTTATTATTAATAAGATTTTAGGTAATGCGCAGAAACAAGGTATTCATCCTGTTATTTTTGATACTGAGTTTGCTGTAGATGCTGCAAGTACCGAAGGTGTTGGGTTAGATGCTAGTAGAACTAAGTACGTACCTGTCTATACTGTAGAACAATGCCGTAATCAGGTAGTTGCTCTTTTGGATTCTATTAAGGAAAAAGGTTTACAAGGTAAGTTTATTATTTCTATTGATTCGTTAGGTAACCTTGCATCCCAAAAAGAAGTAGATGATGCTGCTAAGGATAAGTCTGCAATGGATATGGGTCTTAGGGCTAAACAACTTAAGTCTATGATGCGTATTCTTACTTATAAGGCTGGTGCAGCTGGTTGTACTATTCTATTCAGTAATCATACCTATGACGACCCATCTGCTTTGATGCCTTCATTGATTAAGCAAGCAGCCGGTGGTAGTGGACCACAGTATATGGCTTCTATTCTATGTCAGCTTGCTAAGAAGAACGAACGTCAAGATGCAAGTAACGATGAAGATGAAATTCTACCTGAAGCTCGTAACTATTCTGGTACTACTCTAAGGTTTCTAACTACTAAGAATCGTTTTGTACCGCCTCTTCTACAGGCTGAGATATACCTTAACTATAAAACTGGTCTCGACAAATATAGTGGTGTTAAGGATATGGCAGTAAACCATGGGGTATTAACTCAGACAGGTTCTACGTTTCAGATAGGTGTTGAAAGTGAAGATGGTAAACGAAAAGTAGGTGATAAGATTGGTTATTATAAAAACTTTCGTAAAGATATAGAGTTATGGGAAAACTTTATTATTCCTGAATTGGATAAGAAGTTGAAATCTGCCTATAAGTACGGTAAATAGCCTTATATGGCTAACATCGCAATATACGGCTCACACAATGGTGGTATTGCACTAGAAAATAATGGTGAATATCATGTCATTGAATTTGAACGATTTTTTAACATTAAAAATATCGGTTTAGCACAGTATAAGCCTCTTCGCTATCGTGAGGAGGCTGTTTACGCTATTCTAGATTACATCGATAAGGAACTAGGTTTTAAAGCTCCTTTCGAAAACATGTTACATATCAATACTGAATGTGTTCATGATGATATCACGTATAGTTACAAGGATTATATTCCTGCTAAAAATGTATATGAAGGTTGGCATCATCATGCACATGCAAGTGGTTCATTTTACCAGTCAGATTTTCAACAAGCATTAATTTTTAGTTTCGACGGCGGGGGTAATGATGGGTTTTTCAACATCTTTTTAGCCGATAGAAAGAACGGTGTTAGCTACCTTGACAAAACCAACCCCGCCGAACGAACTAATTACGATTTTGACTTTGGCTTTCCTTATATGTGTTTTGCTCATTATTGCAAAGATATTAAACAGGAATGGATTTCAGATGGTAACCTTGTTTACAGTGGTAAAATTATGGGTCTTTGCAATTATGGTAAATGTAAAGATGAATGGTTACCTCATTTTAAGAAGTTTTACTATGCTAAACCAGATGGTGAAAACTATACCAGATTACTTAAAGAATTAATTGGCGATCCATGTGGTTTGGTGTTCGATGAAAACAATAGACTTGAAGGCCAGTTAAGTTGGGATGTGGCAGCTACTTCTCAAAAGGCTTTTGAGGAATGTTTTTATGAAGTAGCACAACCTTACTTGGACAAATATGAGTTACCTATCATTATTACTGGTGGCTGCGGTCTTAACATATTGCTTAGCACTGATCTTAGAGAGCGTTATCCTGAACGGGGTGTTTTCGTGGCTCCTAATACTAACGATTGTGGAATTGCACTTGGTCTTCTCGCAGGTTTTAATAAACCCGATACTCCCATTGATATTACATACGGTGGTACGGAACTAATTGATAAAAACACTTACCCATCATGGATTGAAAGTAATGTAGCTAAACCAGTTAACTTTGATGCTATTGTAAATGAGTTATGCACTGGTAAAATCTTTGGTGTTGCAAGAGGTAGGTGTGAACACGGTCCAAGAGCATTAGGTAACAGATCTATTATTTGTAATCCAGCGTTTCCTGAAATGAAGGATACACTTAACTTTAAAGTTAAACATAGAGAATGGTATAGACCTTTTGCACCAGTTTGTAAGTTAGAAAATGCTTCGACGTATTTCGAATGGGAAGGTGAATCAAGACATATGTTATATTGTCCTCGAGTAAGACCAGAGTGGCAAGACAAACTTTCATCTATCACCCATATTGACGGTACTGCAAGACTTCAAACAGTTACAAGAGAACAGAATGAATGGTTGTATGATCTTTTAACTGAGTTTGAAAAGAAAGCAGGCCATGGTGTTCTTCTTAATACTTCATTTAATATTGCAGGTAAACCTATTCTGAATACAATTGCAGATGCAATGTGTGTTCTAGAACACTCTCAGATGGATTATCTAATTATTGAAGATTTTTATTATGGTAAACATTGGTAATAGTTCATATAATATAGCATATGAGTATTGATAATCCTACAAAAGCAGTAATGCCATTTAGCGGTGGTATGGATAGTGCTGTGATGTTGAGAATGTGTCATACAGCTGTTAATGAGCTACACCTTCTCACATTTGATTACGGTCAACGTCATAGACGTGAAATTGATTGTGCAAGAACCCAAGTAGAGCATACGGAAATTAGTTCATTCAGTCATGCTTTTGAGTTTCATAAGATCTTTCATAAGACTATTGACATGTCGTTTATTAAAGATTTGGTACCTACCAGTTCTCTTACTAATACCGATATTGATAACCCTAATGTAAGTGACATGATTGGTGAAGCTCAACCAGCTAGTTACGTACCTTTTAGGAACCAATTGTTTCTAAGTGTTGCGTGTGCTTATGCTGAAGCTATTGGTGCTGAAACTGTTTATCATGGTGCTACACAAGTTGATAGTCTTGCTGGTTACTGGGATGGTAGCCCTGAATTTGAAACTAAGTTTAACGAACTTATTGCTTTGAATAGACAAAGTAATATTAGAGTTAAGTGTCCTCTGATTAATATGGGTAAACGTGAAATTATTCTTCACGGTGTTGGTCAGAAGGTAGATTTTGGTGAAACCTATACGTGCTATAGTGGTGATGAAATTGCTGATGCTACTACACCTAGTAGTAGTTTACGTATTCAAGGTTTTGCTGAAGCAGGTTTTATCGACCCTCAACCATACAAGCAAGATTTGACTAAGCTATGGGAAGAGCATGACTGTAAGCCATGCCCTACTGGGTTCTTTTTAACTAAAGAAGGTACAAGAGGACCTTAGTAATCCTCTAAATCGGCTTCATCGCCGTTTTCATCATATTCCGTGTCGACCATTGCGGTAGGAGGTACAACTTGATTAGTTCGTCTTTCTGCCGCATCGTCATTATCAGAAATATTTACTTCATCTAAAAACCCGTCAGTAATCATACCAGATAACACTACTTCTGCTTCTTTGGAATCCATTCCTGTTTTAACTAGAAACTCCATAATGTCTTTTGACTTAGCGGTATCATCAGCTTCAATAAATCTTACTATATCTCTTTGTACGGTGTTTAATCTTTCTTGATAAGCTTTATCACTAACTTGAAATTCTCTATTTTGTAATCTTACCTTTTCGCTTTTCTTTTGTTTATGTTGTCTTAAAGCTTTACTTCTTGGACCAGCTTTTCCTTTTAATCTCATCATCATTTCATAATAAGATTCTTTTCTTTCTTCGCCGGTGGTCGGGTCAATGACAGTTTTACGTTCTCTTTCTTTAAATTGTTTTTTACGGCCTTCCTCTAAGGAATGCATATACGATTCAAATAGAAATTGATTATCTCTGTCTTTCATTTATATTATTTAATATATGTGTGCAATATTTGGTACAAAAAATAAGGAACAATTTGATTCACTATACAGTATAAATCATAAACGTGGTGGCTTTGCATTTAGTACGGTGTTTAAAAATAAAGATAACAAATTTATGTCCACTAGAGGTAGACATTATATTAAGCCACTAGCTAATGCAACGTATATTCTTGCACATGATCAGGCTCCTACTTCATCAGTAAGATTATATGATCACCGTACTTCTCACCCATTTGTTTGTGGTGATTGGGTGGTAGCGCATAATGGTGTATTAACTAATCATAAGGAACTACTAAAAGAACATAATTGTGATGTTGATAGTAGTTATATACCAGCTCTTCTCGATAAGGAGAATAAGGGAGAAGTAACTTCTATTGAAAATGTGTGTAGTATGTTAGAAGGTACATTTGCTTGTTGGATAATTAATAAATCTAGTGGTAACATTTATCTGGTTAAACAAGGTAGTACATTATTTTTTGATGGTAATACATTTTCATCAGTTAAATTTGAAGGTAGCTTTTCATTAAGAGACGGAGTTGTTTATCTAGTTGAAGATATAATTGCTCCAATTGGTAAATTTAAAAGTAATAGTCCTTTTGCATTGATATAGATAGTTCTTTCATATAATATTTTATATGAAGAGAGCACTTGTATGCGGCGGAGGTGGTTTTATTGGAAATCACCTCGTTTCCCGTCTTAAAAAAGAAGGTTATTGGGTTAGAGCTGTAGATCTTAAGGAACCGGAATTCTCTAAAACTGAAGCAGATGAATTTGTTGGTGGTGATCTTACAGATTATAATTTTGTTCGTGAAGTAATTGCAACTGGTGATTATTTCCATAAACCACCTATTCAATATAGAGAGCAGTTCGATGAAATTTACCAACTTGCTGCAGATATGGGCGGGGCTGGCTATATCTTTACTGGAGAAAACGATGCAGCAGTAATGCAGAACTCAGCATCTATTAACTTAAATATTCTTAAGGCTGTAGATGAGTTGAACCGGTATGTTCGATCTGATTGGTATCATGAGGCACGTTTAGAACACACTTCTTACGAACCTATTGATACTAAAATTTTCTACAGTAGCTCAGCGTGTATGTATCCTGAACATAACCAATTAGACCCGGAGAACCCTAACTGTGAAGAAAGTTCCGCATACCCGGCTAACCCAGACAGTGAATATGGCTGGGAAAAGCTTTTTAGCGAAAGGTTATACCTTGCTTATAATCGGAATAGGGGTATACCCGTTCGTATTGCACGTTTTCACAATATTTTCGGACCTGAAGGAACCTGGAAAGGTGGAAGAGAAAAGGCTCCCGCAGCATTATGTAGAAAGTTCGCCGAAGCCCAATCAGGAGACACCATAGAAATATGGGGCGATGGTAAACAAACAAGATCTTTCCTATATGTTCATGAGTGTGTTGAAGGTATCCGTCGTTTAATGGAGTCAGATTTTACCGGACCAGTTAATATTGGCTCTGATGAAATGGTATCTATTAATAGAATGGCTCTATACCTCGGTTCTATTAGTGGTAAATCAGTTTCACTTACACATAAGTTAGATGCACCTACAGGTGTTCGTGGAAGAAACAGTGATAACAAACTTATCCAAGAAAAACTTGGTTGGTCACCTAACTTTAGCCTTAAAGATGGTCTTCTTTTAACATATAGATGGATTAACGAACAAGTAAAACTTGATAAACAAGAGTCTTGAGCATATAATTGTCTACATATATGAGTAGACAAGCATTAGACTTAGATTACTTCGAAAAGATCGTGGTTTACAAGAGTCTTACTGATGAACGTTATTTAGCATCAGTTATTGACCATGTTGAACCACGATTCTTTACTGATAAAAGCTTTAAATCGATATTTTCGATTATTACATCATTCTTTCAAAAGAGATTTACAGTACCTAACAAAACTGAGATACTTTCTTTCTGTAATACCCCTGAACTTAAACAAGACTTTAAGAGTGTTATAGGTAAGATTAAAGATATTGATAAGAACCTTAATAATGATGAGTTGTATAATAACACCGAACGATTTCTTAAAGAGAAGTCAGTGTTTCATACAATGACTGATGTTGCAACTGAGTGTTCTAAAGGTAATATCGACCCTGCATCTATTTACGATAAGTTTGAACGTTGTTGTGGTATTAACCTATCAGTAGATACTGGTTTCGATATGTTTCGTAACTATTCATTATTGTTAGATGAACTAAGAGTTGATGAACCTACTATATCTACAGGTTATCAATGGTTAGATAATAAGTTAGACGGTGGCTTCTTACAAAATGGTCGTTCTATCTATATATTTGCAGGTGAAACTAACGTTGGTAAGTCTATTGTGTTGGGTAACCTTGCATGTAACATAGCTAAACAAGGTAAAACGGTACTATTGGTTAGTCTTGAAATGTCTGAAATGGTATATGCTAAGAGATTAGCTGGTAACCTTACAGGTATTGAGATAAACAGTCTTAGACATGAGATACCACAACTAGAAGATAGGTTACAATCGTTTGTTACTAATAACCCAACTAGTAGGTTGTTAATTAAAGAGTTTCCACCTAGTACTATTACTGCAGCTCAGTTAGGTGCCTTTATTAAAAAGATAGAACAGAATGGTAACAAATTAGATGCTATTGTTCTTGACTATATTAACTTGATGCATTCAAGTATAGGTCAAAATAGTTATGAACGAGTCAAGTATGCTACAGAACAAGTACGTGCATTGTCATATCAGTACAATTGTCCTGTTATTACAGCAACCCAGTTAAATAGATCTGGTTATGATGAAGCAGACCCAGGGCTTGATACAATTGGTGAAAGTATTGGGTTGGCTATGGGTGCTGATGCTATATTTTCCGTATATCAACAAGAAGGTGATAAGGACTTAGATATACTTAGAATGGGTGTAATGAAGAATCGATTCGGACCTAATCATGGTAATAGTGAATTTAGTATTCATTACCCTACTTTGACTATTACTGATGGAGAAAGTGGTAATATCGAAAATGCTGCTAATGATGTGTTAAGCGCTATGGAGTTAAAAGCTAATGGTTGAAGAAACCGTTGAAGTTACTAATTATTCTTAATGTCTGGTAAAAGTTATGTATTCACCGACTGTGATTTAGATGGTGTTGGTAGTTACTTAGTTTATAAATGGCTAATTAACGACGCTTCGTATACCGTTTCATCTCATAAGAACTTTAGGGAAGATTTCCTTAAGTGGATGGGTAATAATAGAATTTCAGACTATGAAAAAGTCTATATATTCGATATCAACGTTGCTGAACATAGTGATTTACTTGATCATGATAACATTGTCGTTATTGATCACCATAATGGTAAAGATGGTTATGTAAGTTACAAAAAAGCAACGTTGGTGCTTGATCAGACTTATACTTCAACGACTAAGTTAGTGTTAAAAACACTCTTAATACGAGACAATTCCTTAAAAGCTAAACTAACACCATCAAAAGCTAAATTAATTACACTTATTGACGATTATGATAGTTATACACTTAACTATCCTGAAAGTATTGGTTTGAATACGGTACTATGGAGCTATACTGGTGATAGGATTGGTAAGTTTATAACTGAATTCGATAACGGGTTTATTCCATTCAGTAATTATCAGTTGAATATGATTTCAATTGCTAAAAAGAAGGTAGATGAAGCTGTTAATACATCAGACGTGTTTACTGTTACGTTACCGGTTGATGGAGCTAAAAGAAAAGTAGTTTGTATTCAATGTGATCATAACATTAATGAAGTAGCGTCGTCATTAATTGAATTACACAATGCTGATATTTGTTTAGTTGTTAATTTAAAGTCAAAAGGAGTTAGTTTAAGGAAAAGTACTAAGTGTGATGTAAATTTGAGTAAGTTAGCTGAAAAACTTTGTGATGGGGGAGGTCATTTTGATTCAGCAGGTGGTGTAATCAACGAAAAGTTTTTAAAGTTTTCGAAACTATTTACTAAAGCATGAAAATTACAAGCAATAACCCAGTAGAGAACACGCACGTTAAAGAGGTAACTCATACGTTTATGGGGTTTTGCTCTTTTATTTCTATTCTACATAACAAAAAGGTAAACTTGCCTAATATCTTTATAATGTTACTTAAAGATAAAAAGCTTCGTACGTTTTTCAAAGAGTTACTTGATATAGATACTGATTTTGAGTTCGTTCAGATGTTTTTATTCTTTGATCCTTCACTTCATAAGAGCAAATACATTATGAAGTATGTTAATAGTAAGAGGAAGAATTTGATTAATTAAGTTTAGTCATATTATTTCTTTAATGACTGAATTTGAAAAGCTAATTTATAATAAACATCTTGCTGAGACAAGATCTAACCAAGGTAAGCCTTTTAAACTCAGACAAAACTTCGATAAAGTAGACGAATCTACAAAATTATATTTGACAAAGCTTGCAAACTTCTTTAACAAGCATAAAAATATTAACATTAACAAATTTTTTAAAGCTCCTTTTGCAATATACAAAGACAAACCTCATTTAGGTTTAGATTTTTATCTGTCAATGAAAGCAGTTAAGTTGTATCGTGAGTATATTAACTCAATAAACAGACAATCTCCTGATTCAGATGATGCTAAGATGAGTTTTAAACTATCAATGGAGTTTGTAATTAAGTTCTGTAAAGAAAAAAAGATTAAATTTTCTGATTATGTTGATTATAGAGAGGAAAATTCGATGAACTCTTTTTTTGAACATCTTAAACATGGAAAAATAACTCTGCTTTTTCTTTTTATGTATCCATCTTTTGAGTCTCAACTTAAAACGGTTGATGTTGAGATTAGACAACACATTCTCGGTGATACCTTCAATGATATCGCTAAAATGAGAGTAAAATTCTACAATTGCTCTGAACAGACTAAGAGCATCTTCAAGAAATTTTTTGATTCAGCTGTTAAAGTTATGGGTTGATTTAATTGCAGCTGATTCTATAATTATTTTTGTAAGGTAACGAGTGTTACCTATACGAATAAGATAAAAAAAACTAAACTAAACTAAAATTATGACAAACATCGCAACATTATTCGATAGTATTAAAGATAGCATGGAAAAGACCACCGGACAATCCAATCGTGGTCAGTTTCTAAGGACGGAAGTAGGCAATACTTACACTGTAAGATTGATTCCTAATGTTAAAGACCCAGCTAAGACGTTCTTCCATTATTACACTCATGGTTGGACTTCGTTTGCAACTGGTCAATACATTAATCAGATCAGTCCCAATACGTGGGGTGAACGTGACCCTATTGCTGAAGCAAGGTATAGGTTGTCAAAGACCGGTTCTGAAGAGGAAAAGTCTAAGGCAGCAGCAATTATGCGTCGTGAAAACTGGATGGTCAATGTGTATGTTGTAAATGACCCTGTTAATCCTGACAATAACGGTACAATTAAGTTGTTACGCTTTGGTCGACAGTTGCATAAGATCATTATGGAAGCTATGCAAGGTGAAGAAGCTGAAGATTTCGGTCCTCGCATCTTTGATGTAGCTAACGGTTGTGACTTCCGTGTTAAGGTTGAAAAGCAAGGTGATTATCCAACGTATGTTTCATCAAAATTCGGGTTGCCTAAGACGTTGAATACTGATTATCAAGGTGGGGTTGAAGCTATTCATAACGATGCCCATGATCTTGAGTCAGTATTTACAGTAAAGTCGTATGATGAGCTGAAAGAAACGTTGAACGAGCATTTCTTTTGTGTAAGTAATGACGAAGAAAGTGCTAGTACAACAACAGCTCCAGTTGCAGCAGCACCTGTTGTTACCGAAACAGTGGCAACTACAAAGGCAGTAACTGATTCACCTGTAAGTTCAGATGAAGATATTGATGACTTGTTGGCTAGTTTAGATAATCTAGCTTAGTATGCCTGAACAAACACAAACCGACGTAAATTATGATGCAGTAAATGTGGCCTCTCAAGGGGGGCCACATAACCCCTATGATGATGCCTTAGCTTTTAAATCATTACTTGGTGCAGTTCATGGTGAATTTAACCGAATGGTTAATGATAACATGGTTACTGAGTCAAATACATGTAAAAAAATAAATGGCAAAGCTATTCTTGAAAAAGGGGTAATGGAATTAATGGGTAAAAAACAAGTACAACCTAATGTACCAGCTGTTTTAAATCCAACTGAACAATTACCTACACCGCAAGTAGTGGAACAACCACAACAACCCGTTCAACAGCAACTTTTACCTACCCAACCTAACCCGGAACCAGTTTTAGTACAACAATCTCCTGTAGTAGATCCAGGGCAAATGGAGTTTAACTTTGATAATTCTGCTACAGCACAACAAATTTTTAATAAATTAGAAGATATCGATATCAAACTTAACAATTTATACAAATTAGTTGAGTCCCTTCAAAAGAAACCAACTGCAAGAAAGACCGTAACCAAAAAAAAGTAGATTGTAAGTCAAAGGATACACTCTATAATAAGGTATGGTCATTAATATCAAAGATAAGAGTCAATTAATCAATAGTTACCTTAGGCCTATTAGTGCATTGACTGAGGCAGTTGTAATTAAAAATGTAAATAACAAGCTTTTGTGTATTGCAAATAATGAACAAGGGCTTATTTTATGTGCTACATACAATATTGATCTTCAAGATTCAATTAAACTGAATATACCTAACGTAAAACGATTAGAAAAGGTATTGTCGTTCATTGAAGGTAATGAGATAGCGTTAGATTATAAGGCAAACGCTCTTTCTTATAAAGATAAGAAGATTAGATTTAAGTATCATTTTCTAGACGATAATATTATTCAATCTCCTAAGCTTAGTCTTGAAAAAATTAACTCACTTACAAGTGATATTGAGTTTAAAATCGATTTTAGTAAAATCACTGAACTAGCAAAAGGTGCTGCATTTGTTTCTGAATCAGATAAACTATACTTTAATATTAATGAAGACGGAGTTCACGGTGAAATCACTGATCGTTCTAATTCTGCAGTTGATAGTTACTCAATTCTATTGAGTGAAGAAAGTGTTAATGCTGATATTTCGTTTCCAGTTCATTTTGATATTGTAAGACTGCTTGCAAGTTCAAATTGTGAAGAAATTGCAGTTAAGATTAACACAAACCAAGGGTTGTGTATGTTTGATATTAAAACCGACGTTGTAAATCTTAAGTATATTGTACCTGGTCTACAATCATGAAGAATAAAATATCAACATTAGGTTATTTTAAGAAAAGACTTAAAGATAACGGGTTTATTGTTTTAGATTTGTTCAAAAATTACAGTGAACAAGATGATCGTAAATGGACAATAATGGTAAACCCTAGTCAAGAGAGTCTTATTATAACTTGTAAACGTGATCCCGATTTTGATAATCCTATATTTGAGTTTTCCGATTCAAATATCAAAATGCCAATGAAATTTGCTACGGCATCGATGGAAGTTATTATTGAAAAACTCTTAACTAATTTTAAAATTAGTAATGACAATAAAACATCACCATATTATAAGGATAGGACTGGAAATTGAGTTTAATTTAATAAAATAATTTTATGACAGACGAAAATATTATAGACGTTACACCTGAAATTGAAAGTGAATCTGTTGCGTATGAACCTAACGATAAAATTAAAGTTTTAGTTTTAGGAAAGGGTTATATTGGATCAACTCTTAGTAACTTTCTATCTATTGATGCAGAAAATGTTGAGGTACATAACGTATCTCGAGATCAACTTAACTATTTAGATAGAAATGAACTTATTAACTTCTTTGCAAACTACGAAGCTGAAGGTATCTCATTTGACCATGTAGTTAACTGTGTTGGTTATGCTGGGGAATCTAATGTTGATGATGTTTTAGACAATCAAGAGCTAGCATACATCCTTAATGTTGTGTTTCCTACTATGCTGGGCTCAGTTGCACAAGAATTTGAAATTCCTTCCGTTATTAACATTGGGTCAGGTTGCATTTATGATGGTAAATCTGAAAGTGAAGAAGGTTTCAGTGAAATGGATGTACCAAACTTTGGTTTGTCTAATAATGACTCTTCTTGGTATTCAAAGACTAAGCATGCAGCTGAACTTTCAGTAACTTCGTCGTATAATAACTCTTATACTTTACGTATTAGAATGCCTTTCAGTGAAGTTCCTTCTGAAGATAAGAATAGAAACTTGTTTGATAAACTTCTCAAGTATAAAACAATTCTTACTGAAGATAACAGCGTTACTTACTTGTATGACCTACATAATGTAATTTATAACATTATTATTTCAAACGAAATTCCATATGGTATCTATAATGTAACTAGTGATGGTATTTTTAATGCAGCAACTTTTGTTGAATTGATTAGAGAAAAGAAAGAAGCGCTTAAAGAAGCTGGTATCATTGAAAATGAATCAGATCTAGATTCAATTGAACTTGTAAATCTTGAAGATTTTAATCAGAAAGGTCTTACAAAAGAAAAACGAAGCAATACTAAGCTTAATAACTCTTTAATTAAAGAAACATTAGGTATTGAATTGAGTAATGTAAGTGATCGTGAATTTTTATCTAAAATTATTGATGATTACATTACAAATATGAAAGAATAAAACATGAATATTTTAGTCACAGGTGGTTTTGGTTTTATAGGTAGTCATCTATGCAACTATTTATCCAATAAAGGTTGCAAAGTCTATAATATTGATTGTAAAACCTACGCTTGTGATTATGTTAAAGTAAAAAACGTTCTTGTTGATAAGCATTTTAACGTTGATATTACAGATGTTAATATTTACGAAGAAATAAATCAACAAGAACGTTTTGATGTTTTATTACACTTAGCTGCTGAAAGTCATGTAGATAATAGCATCAAAAATCCAACCGTTTTTGCTAATACTAACGTAATTGGTACTATAAACATGCTTAATTTAGCTAAACAACTTCGTATACCTCGTTTCGTTCAAGTATCTACTGACGAAGTGTATGGTTCATTGAATGAAGGTGATGTTTCTTGGACAGAAAGTTCACCTATCAGTCCAAATTCACCTTATTCGGCATCAAAAGCTAGTGCAGATATGATTGCAATGTCATATCACCGTACATATGGTATGGATGTACGTATTACACGTTGTTGTAATAACTTCGGTATAGGTCAACACATTGAAAAACTTATTCCTAAATCTATTACGTATGCAAACAAGTACGGTTTTATCGATATATACGGAGATGGTACAAATATACGTGAATGGATACATGCTGAAGATCATGCTAGAGGTATTTTTAAAGTAATGCAATATGGTGAACCAGGTAATATCTATAATATTGGTTCAGGTGAAGAGTTAACTAATAATGAAATTGCATCTATGATTAGTACTTTTACTGGAACTAATGCGAAGTTAAATTATATTGAAGATAGAAAAGGTCACGATAAAAGATACTCTTTAAATTACGATAAAATACAAAATCTTGGATTTAAATGTAGAAGATCTATTCGTGATAGTAAAGAATGGGATGAAATGGTTCAGTACTATAAAGAATACCAAAACGCCTAAAAAACGTTTTCTATATGCAGTAAAAAACGGAGATCACGCTGGTAAGTTTATTGCATATATCGATACTCTACAAGATCACTATTGTTTTCTCGCAGTACCAGGTAATGAGAAACTAAAGGTACCTATATCAGACTTCGAAAACGGGATAGATAATGGGATAGTTGAATTCGTTGAAAAATTACCCAAAGATGTTTATAAAGTTTTAGAAGCACAACACCTCACTTGACTCTCACCGGCTTTTTCATATAATAATTGTATGAAATCGTTAAAAGATCGCATTCTTATTGCTAAAACGAAAAAAGAAATTGATTCTCTCTGTGAAGAATTTGCCAGTTATACTGAAGTTTCTGTAAACACAAAAACTAAAATCAGAAAAGCAGTTAAACGTCGTATTGACGAACTTGACGGTGCAGTTCAGAACAAGAAAACTAAAAAGACCAAAAAAGCTAAAGGTGAATAATGAACACTCTTATATTAGATGCAAATAATCTTTTGTATCGTACTTTTTGGTTTAGTAAAAACAATATTGAGGGTGAAGATCTTTCTACTCTCATGTTCCTACGAGCAGTTAAGTCATATGTAGATAAATTTCGACCTACTCAAGTTTATGCTGCATGGGATAAAAAGTTAACTTACCCTTCAACTAACTTTCGTAAGAATACTTCTAATGGTACATACAAAAGCAATCGTGATAGTGAAGTAGCTAAAGAAGCTCACCGTAATGACGAACTAATTAAAGACTTACTTAACTGTTTAGGTATCAAAAGCATTTATCCGAACGTTATGGAAGCGGATGACGTTATTGCGTACCTTTGTCATAAGTTACCTGGTAAGAAGTTCGTCGTAACTGTTGATAAAGACTTGTATCAATTGATTAATGAAACAACTTACGTTTTCAATCCAATTCAAAAAGTTACTGTAACACCTGATAACTTTATGACATATACTAAAGGAGTTGAAATCAAACATTTTCTTGATTATAAAGCTCTTATTGGCGACAATAGTGATAATATCAAAGGGCTGTACAAGGTTGGTCATAAACGAGCTCTTAACTTGATTGAAAAGTTCAATCATGATGAACCGTCTAAGGTATTAAACGAACAGCAGTATGAAATTTATACTAAGAACATCCAAATTATGGATCTAAAACTTGGTTATAAGTATTACCCTGAAGAAGAACCAATATACAGTAAACAGATGAAAGAAGGTATGCCTGAAAAAGACCTTACTACATTTTTTGAGCATTGTAAAACTTATAAGTACGGTTCTATTCTTAAGAATAGAGATAAATGGATTAATACTTTCAAACTAAACGATTCCCTACAAGAAGTTGTAGCTAAATTAAATATTTGATATGAATAATAATATTAATAACATGCAGATGGTACGACCTGTACCGATTGCCAGTCCTATTTCTGGTAATCCAGTACACCCTAGGTTGCATACCTATGAAAGAAACGGTCAAGTAGTGACTGAAGCTCATTGGATTGACCCAAATAGCGGTACTTTTATTAGAAAAGGTATCGTTTCTATTGAACCTAAGCAGAAATAGTATATAATCCTCCTTGGTATATGATTTTACCTGAGGCATACATCGTACAAAAATTTTATCAGTACGCTGGACGGCCAAAGTACAACAGACTTGCTAAAACATACCAAGGAGGATGTCCTATATGTAGAGAAGGCAAGTCTTGGGGTAAGAAACGTCGTCTATTTTATGTAACTACTGATAATTTTCTACATTGTCATAATTGCGGTTGGCATTCTAGTCCTATGAACTGGATTGTCGAGGTATCTAATATGACAGTCAGTGAAGTATATAAAGAAGCTGAAGATTACGACTTAATACCTGACGATGTTAGTGATATCAATTTAAATGATGTTATTAAAAAGGTTTTTAATAGTTCATTACCTGAAGATAGCATTAATTTATTCGATGAAGGTCAAATTAGTTACTATAAAGCCAATCCTATAGTTCAAACAGCGTTAAATTACATAAAGAAACGTAAATTAGATACAGCAGTTAATAGACCTAATGGTTTATATGTATCTCTTAAAGATAAAACGCATAAAAATAGGCTTATTATACCTTTCTATGATGCAAACGGTAAGATTATCTTTTATCAAAGCAGAACTATCATTGAAAACCGTAAATTTAACTTACCGAAATACTTAGGAAAGGTAAATAGTGATAGAAGTTTGTTTAATATCAATAAAATTAAGGAAGATATTGATCAAATCTTTATTATTGAAGGGCCAATTGATGCTTTCTTTGTAGAAAACGGGGTTGCAGTAGCTGGTATTAATGAAAGTAGTGATAATTTGTTTACTGCATTACAAAATCAGCAAATTTTACGGTTTCCATTTCATGAACGTATTATTGCATTAGATTCTCAATGGCAAGATAGTGCGTCTTTGAAGAAAACTCGAGTGTTATTAGAGAAAGATCATAAAGTTTTTATATGGCCAAAGAAATTTGGTGAAAAGTTCAAAGACTTTAATGATATGTGTATAAATTTGAACATAGAAAAAGTCCCTACTAAGTTTATCACTGATAATTCGTATAAAGGCTTAGAGGGACTTGTAAATTTATCTCAAATTCGTTATTAGGTATCAGCTGAATGCATATAACCTTTAAGATTCTCAATAAGAGAACTCAAATCCATTGCAACTCTTGCAATTTTCTTGGTCTCAGCACCTGCGATCTTGTTAAAAAGTGTATCACAACTAGCACCGTGTAACTTAGACTGGATAGAATCACCTTCACCATTCAAATAGTTAGTGAATTCTTCCATTTGAGCAACCCAACTCGCCAATTCTTGCAATTGGGCAGCGTTATTAGCTTTAGTTAAATCTTCTGCTGACTGTTGAGGTGCATCTACTGCAAAATCATCTGCTTCTGTACCAGGCTCAAGAGTGGTCTCCATAGCTTCTGTGTCAGTTATTTCAACATTTTCATCTTGCTCAAGTAGTGTTATAAAACGTTTACTGAAAAAGCTCATACATTTATTTAATCTCTCCTATAAATAATAATATGTCAAGTAATAAATTACTTTTAGAAGATCAAATTGCAATGTACAATAAGTGGGTTAGAGGTATTGCTACAAGAGAGCAAAAGCCTTCTCACGTTACGGTAGGTGATTTATTACAAGCTAGTGGTAGAAATGATGCAAATAAAGCTCCGTTAGAGCTCCCTTACCCTATGACGCATATCGTTGAAGATATGGGTGCATTATTCCTTGCTGCAGATAATATTGAATCCAAAGCGAGAAAAACTAAAGACAACCCTCTTGTAACAGAGAGTGAAGACGCTTCAAAACATTTGGATAAGTTTATTGAACGTTGTGAAAAGATTAAGAAGATATTGAACAACATGACAGAAAATCTTGACGTAATTGTACAACGTAAACCTTTTCAAAGTAGTAAAACAGAAGCTTGATTTAATTAGATATCTGCATAAAATATATTTGTGACGATTTTTAAATCGATACTAATTCTTTCTACAGTTAGTGCATTTATTGCAGGGTGTTTGTTCCTACTAAATGTATCTTTCTTGCCAGTTTTTGGCTTATCTTTTATTGCTCAAATATTAATTTGGAATCTTTTTAACAATTGGAAGACACAAAGGGCTGAGATAGAGTTTGAACTAATACAAAATGAAAGAATAAAGGAGTTTTCCAAACAAGGGCTTAACTGTACATGCCCAGATGAAAATTGCAATCATAAAGTACTTGTACCTATTGTATTAAACGAAGAAAATACTTACAAGTGCCCTGAATGCAATAAAAGTATTAAAGTATACATTGGAGCAAAAACATTTTTAGCAACAACGCCTGTGGAAGAAGACCCGTTTAAGAATTTTAATTTCGTCGAAGGTAAAGATTATGACAATTGAATTTAATGAACAACCAAACAAAGCTATAGCTCCGGTTGCTGAAGAAAAACCTCAAGAGAGATATTTTGATACACCCTACTACATGTCGTATCAAAAAGGAATAATGGCAGCAAAAGCTACATTAGATGAAAAGAATAAAGATAAAATTTTAGAAAATTTAATCAAAGTAGTTTTAGATGATGTGCTGGAACAGAACTCAAACAATATTTCGTCAAACAGCAACATTATTAAACTAAACATGCAAGTGATTGAAAGTGCTTTAAAAAATACCAAGCTAAGTAATTTTACCTTTGACGTGAAAAGGATAGCCTCTATAATTGAAGGGTATGGAAAATTCATTGAACAAAAAAACAATTGACCAAATGTCCGACGAAGAAATTTCACGCTGGTTGTGTCTTTTCGAAGCAGTAAATTATGTTGCAACTAAAGCAGAAAAGCTAGGTATTGATATTAATAAAAACGATTCATGGATTAAACCTCTTGCATTCAAAAATTATATTTCAGAAATGTATCAAAGCACCCTAATTAATTATAAAATGGGTGATGTAGAACACGAACCAAGATCAGTTAAGGAATTTATTTACAGAGACAATGCATTACATTCTTAATACAAGTTTTCAGACACCGGGTGGGTTGGTTAATAGACCTAAAATTGGAGGGCCTACTAGATTTGGACAAGACCCAAACTTAAGCCAACCTACACTTAACCCAAAGTTTCAACCCGGTACTGTTTATACAGTTGTATATATTAAGAAAGTAGAAGATAAAGTAGAGTATACATTTAAATCTTCAAAAGGAGATGTAGTTATAGAAACTTTCGCCTCTTGTAACGAAGCAGATAATTTTATTGCTGAAATGAGAGGCGAACAGTTACCAAATTACGAAAATTATTATAAAAATCTCAAAAGTTAAGGTCCAAACGGACCAGACTCAGGTGCTTCGGTGTTACCGTAACCACCATATACATTATCGTAATCAAATCCAGAGTAATCAAAAATTGCTTTAGACAATTCTTCAAGATCACCGTCATAAGATTTAGGAGCTGATCTGTCTTGCATACCATCAGCCAATACTCCTGAGAACTTATCATCGTAAACTTGATCACTACCACCTTCAGCACTAAGCCCGGGCTCAAAACTATAGTCGTAACGTTTAGCTTTTATCTGCCATACGTAATGACCCATTAACGGGTTAATTCTTGCAACATCTTCATCAAGTCGTTCGGTAATTTCAAACTTTTTACCCGTTCTTGGTATGGGTCTATCATCACCAAACTCAGTTAATTCTATTATATCACCTGCTTTAGGCTCTTGCAAGTAGCCAAACGTTTGATAAAATGCACTTATGTGTATATAACCAGTAAATTCATCATCAGAATCAAAACCATACTTTTGTAATATGACTGCATTTTCTTGAAGTTCAAGTAGTATAATAATTTGTTGTGGGTTGGTGAACACTTTAGTAGGTTCTTCACCGTAAATATTACCAGGACCAGCTTCAGGTATACCATCTGCTGATAAAGTGTTGTATGGATTTTGCCAGTAAGTTACTCTCTGGCCATATAAACAAATTTGTTCAAACCACCAGTTACTGATCACCAATCTTTCACACTCAGTGTTATCCTTATCAGTGAATCTAAAACAAGGATTGCAATCTTTTGGCTTTGGGTAGATAGAACCGCTACTATTAGGGGTGGGAACACCAGGTAAAAATCCTGGCATGACCTGATTAGTACCTGTATACCATGCAATAGACATTATCTTAAGTAACTCCTTTTATTCTTGTTAGTTCTCATAAGGTAATACCTACCGTTAGGTTTTACCCCAATAGCTACACCAGATTTCTTTAAACCTTTTGGACGTCTTAAATCCCTTACACCGAAATGTTTTGATAATTTGTATGCGTCTTGCGGACTAATGTATATGAATTTAGGTCCAGCAGGTTTTTGCATTACTTTAAAACAATTTGGTAGTTCAGATACTTTTAAATATTCCGGTACAGTAGTAGCATGCTTTCTCATACCGGGGTCTCTAACTACCGCGTGTTGTTGTCTATGATTTACTTTATTAGAATTAAAAAACGACTCATTATAAATGTCATCATAGTTTTGATTTATAAGGGTGTGAAGTTTATCG
>Ga0222715_10001852_pt1 | contig 19830 bp, 36 predicted proteins | sample C33_9DmetaG_FD_165056 | JGI IMG/M metagenome (GOLD analysis project Ga0222715, IMG submission 165056) | Estuarine water microbial communities from San Francisco Bay, California, United States - C33_9D | ecosystem: Environmental > Aquatic > Marine > Unclassified | place: USA: California... | reverse complement strand
ATTTAGACCAGAAACAGAAAAAGATAGATTTGAAAGAATGGCAGAATATTATATGAGCCAATACAATATTGAATGGAGAATGATATTAGAAGATGGTGTAGAATATGATGTAAATGCTGATGGAACTATCATATCTAACGAGAGAGAACCTTTACATGGATTTAGAAGATTGACTAGATAATGGCTGTTGATTTAAAGATTAAATCTAATTCAAAACAAGTATCTAAAAAATTTAAAAAGTTTCAATCTGTATTACCTAGAATAATTGATAAAGGTATTAAACAAGCTGGATTCCAATTAATAGATATTGTTAGAACTAAAACTAAAAAAGGTATTAACTTTAGAGATGGTGCATTTGCACCTTATTCACAAGGTTATTTAAAAAAATTAAATAGAGAGGGTAAATCAACAAATGTAGATTTGTTTTATTCTGGTAGAATGTTAGGTAGTTTAACAAGTAAAAAAACAGGAAAACACAAAGTATCATTAGGTTTTAGTAATGCACAAATGCTTAAAAGAGCATTATTTAACCAAGTATTGAACGACCCTAAAAGAGAATTTTTTGGCTTTAACAATAGAACAGAAAAGATTATAAGTAAACAGTTCAACAGATTTGTAGAAAAAGAATTAAGAAAGTTTAGAATATGAGTGTAAGAGAAAACATTGCAAGTAATTTATTAACAGTAATATCTAATATATCTAGCCCAGCAATTAAGAAAGCTACTAGACAACCCTTTTTATTAGACGAATTATCAGAGCAACAATATCCAGCAGTAATAGTACAAACATCAGAAGAAAATAGAGATGATTCAGAATTAGGTAGTGGTGCTAAAACAAGGCATGGTACGATTGATTTTGTAGTATTAGGATTCGTTAAAGGTGCTGAATCTAATATAGATACTTTAAGAAATGCACTAATCACAGCTATTGAAACTGCAATAGAAACTGATATTACAAGAGATAGTAACGCACTTGATTCGGAAGTTATACAAGTTGAAACTGACGAGGGAAGTTTATTTCCTGTTGGTGGAATAAGAATGACTATTAGATGTATGTACGAGTATCAAGCTGGAACACCATAGGAGATAATATGACAACTAAAATTATAAATAGAATAGAAAAGAAAATAGACCAAATAGAAAAAATGCACGATAAAGAGTCTATGTTATGTGAAGAAGTAAAAGACTTATTAGCTGAATTAAAAGAAAACCAAGAAGAAGATAGTCAAGATTGGGAAGAAGATTTAGATGATGATAATTTTGATGAAGATGAGGAAGATATTGACGAAGAACAAGAAAACTAATAAAAGGACTTATGGCTAAAGACATTAAATTATATAAAGATAATTCAGAGATAATTATTAATGAATCTAATCTTGAACATTTTTTAAGTTTAGGTTATAAGGAACAAAAACAAGAACAACAATCTAAAAGTAAAAAGGATAAAAAATGGCAACACATCACGGAAAAGAAGGAGTTGTAACAGTTGGTGGAACTGGTGTTGGGGAACTGACATCATTTACACTTGAAACAACAGGAGATGTAGTAGAGGATACAGCTTTAACAGATGCAACTAAATCTTTTGTTGCTGGTAGAACTTCATTCTCTGGTACTTTAGAAATGCACTTTGACGAAACTGATACACCACAAACAAATTTAACTGCTGGTTCTTCACTCGCTTTTATTTTATTACCAGAGGGTAATTCAAGTGGCGACAGAAGTTTTACTGGAACAGGAATTGTAACTGGTATGTCTGTAAATAACTCAATGGACGCAATTATCTCTAGAACTGTTACTTTTCAAGGAACTGGTGCATTAACAATAGGAACTGTATAATCCTAATTTATGTCAGTTATTGATAGAGTAAAGACTCATTTTGAAACTCTTAAAACTATCACTATTGAAGTGAATGAGTGGAAAGACGAGCATGGTAATCCGAGTATATTTTATTCAGAACCACTTACCCTTGAAGAAAAAAACATAATCTTTAAAAAGTCTAGTAACTTTCAAGACTTAACTGTTCTTGTTGATTTGCTTATAATGAAACTCCAAATTAAAAATGATAAAGGAGAAATGATTAAAGCATTTGAACCATTTGATAAACTTGCTTTAAGAAAAAAAGCAGACTCTAATATCATATCTGATATTGCCAATAAAATACTTGCAGATGCTAATTACGAGGAAGCTGAAAAAAAGTAGATAGCGACCCTGATGTCAGGTCGCTTTTAGTTATAGCAGATAGACTTCACATCACTATTCAACAAGTTCTTGATATGCCAATAAGCCATTATAATCTTTGGCTAGCGTACTTGAAAAAAGAACAAGAACAGTATAAAACGAAACAAGCACTATCAGAAGCAAGGAATTTTAAATAATGGCAAATCAAAGACTTAATATAGACATTATCGCAAAAGATAAATCTACACAGGCATTTAACAAATTACAAGGTACTCTTGCAAAAGTTAAAGGTTCTATATTTAACTTAAAAAATGCTTTTATAGGTCTAGGTGCTGGTATTGTAATTAAAGGAATAGTTAATGCTGGAATGCAAATTGAAGAATTGGGTGTTCAATTAGAAGCATTATTTGGTAGTGCTAGAAAAGGTAAAGCCGCATTAGATACAGTTACTAAATTTGCAAAAACAACCCCATTTGAACTATCTAATATTCAACAAGGTGTAACAGCTTTAGCAACTGTATCAGAAAAAGCAGAATCACTTGGAATATCATTTGAAGAATTATTAAAGATTACAGGTAACACAGCAGTTCAATTAGGTGGAGATTTCGCATTAGCTTCTCAACAAATACAAAGATCATTTAGTGCTGGTATAGGTTCAGCAGATTTATTTAGAGATAGAGCAGTTACAGCTATGGCTGGTTTCTCTGCTGGAGTAAAAGTTAGTGTTGATGAATCTATTAAAGGATTAGCAAAAGCATTTGGAAGTGGTGGTAAATTTGGAGAACTAACAAACAAACTAGCACAAACTTTATCTGGTACTATATCAAACTTAAAAGATGCTTTCTTTACAATTCAAACTGAAATAGCGGCTGGGTTTTTTGATGAACTAAAAAGACAATTAGGAGATTTAAAAAAATTTACAGAAACTAATGATGAAGCAATAAGAAGATTAAGTAGGCAAATGGGAGAAAATCTCGCTGTTGCAATTTTAAAACTATCTAATGCAATAAAAACACTTACTAAAAACTTTAGAGAGTTACAAAGTGTGTTGGGAATATTACTGATTGCTTTTGGTGGTTTATTTTCAAAATTAGCTGGTGGTGCTTTAATTATAGATGATATTAATAGAAGAATTAAAAAACTATCTGGCGTTACTGAAAAATTAAAATTACCTAATATTAGAGATGATTTTAAAGTTTTAACACAATCTACAAAAGAAATACAAAAACAAGTTGAATCAACAAATAGAGAATTAGGTTTAATTAAAAACATTGGACAAGAATTTGAAACTGTTGGAGATAAAGTAAAAAAATTAAATGAAAAATCACTAGAAGATTTAAACATGAAATTAAAAGATATTAAAAATATTATTGCAGAGGGTATTAATAATGGTATTACATCAATGTCAAATGCTTTTGCAAGATCAGTAGTATTTGGAGAAAAACTTACAGATACTTTAAAAAATATGGCTCAATCAGTATTAGTTAAAATAATTGCTTTTTTAGTGGAACAGATTGCAAGACAGATGTTATCTGTAATTTTAGAAAATACTAAATTAGGTGTTTTAATTTCACAAACAGCAGAAATGAGAAAACAAACTAAAGAACAAGAAAAACAAAATAAAGCTAAAGGAACAGCTATGTTAATGTCTGGAAACCCTATGGGATTTTTAGGTTTTATGGCTAAAGGTGGTGCAGTATCAAAAGACAGACCAATAATGGTTGGAGAAAATGGGCCAGAATTATTTGTACCTAACCAAACAGGACAAATTACACAATCAGCTAGAGGAACAAATAGTGGTGCAACAACAGTTAATTTTAATATTAACACAGTAGATGCTTCTGGCTTTGAAGAATTATTAGTTAGATCAAGAGGAACTATTACACAATTAATTAATAGTGCTGTTAATGAAAGAGGGAGTAGAAACTTAATATAATGTCTGGTGCTTTTCCAATATCTTCTGCTAAATTTGAAACTTTAGGAATAAAATCTATTCAAAATACTATTATATCTAAATCTGTATCTGGTAAAAAACTTGCAAGACAAATAGATGGTCAAAGATGGTCATTTACAGCTAGAATTATTACAGGAAGTAGATCAGATGTTTATGGACAATTAATGGCTTTTATAGTCAAACAAAGATCAGGTAAAGAAAACTTTACAATAATCCCACCTGAAATTGAAGATGCTAGAGGTAGCGAAACAGGAACAGTATTAGTTAATGGAGATCACGCAGTAGGTGATAACACTATCGCTATGGATAGTTTAGGCGGCACTACATTTACAAAAACAGTTACTGTGCAAGATGTATCAGGCTCTAACAAATATTTTATAGATGGAGTACAAACGCCAACACTAGAATTAATAGAGGGCAATACTTATATTTTTGACCAATCTGATAGTTCTAATGCAACACACCCATTAAGATTTTATACAGCCGCAGATAAATCAGGTGGAGAATATACAACAGGCGTTACAGTTACAGGAACACCTGGAAGTACAGGTGCTGAAACAAAAATTGTTGTAGCCACTTCTGCAACCACATTATATTATCAATGTTCATCACACGCAAATATGGGCGGTCAAGCTAATACACCCTCTGCTTCTGATACTGCTGGTGTTTTTAAAGCTGGAGATTTTATAAAATTTGCTTCACATACTAAAGTTTATATGGTTGTTGAAGATGTAACAAGCTCAAGTAATGCGGCAACAGTAACTATTGAGCCACCTTTAATTTCAACAGTTGCAAATAATTCAGTAGTTACTTATGATAATGTTCCTTTTACAGTTTACCTAACTAATGATATTCAAGAATTTGGTGCAGTAGGGTCTAATAAAGATGGTAAGTTGTTATATCAGTTTGAATTTGATGTTGAAGAATCTTTATAGATGAAATACAAAGTAAAATATTGGATTAGTGTTGATTTTTTGGCAGAAGAAATAATTGAAGCTGATGATCTTGATGCTAAATCTTTGAATCAAGGTAAGTATAAAGACCCATCTAAAAATGCTACTTATGCTGTCAATGATTCAATAAAAATAAACAGACGAACATTTGAGGAACATGACGAGAAGCCTGACAACAGCAGTAAAGAACGAACTAGCAACAAATGATATTAGACCAATACATCTTATTACTATTAGCTTTGGTACTCCTGTTAATATTACAGATTGTTCATTTTCATTAACATCATCAGTATCAGGTTCATCAGTTACATATACTGCTAGTGATTTTATATTAGGTATATCTAATCATACAGAAGAAACAGATGTTACTAAATCAAGTGTAACTATTAATCTATCTGGTGCAGACCAAACATTTATTTCAACAGTATTAAATGAAAATGTTGTTAATGATAATGTAGATATTTATAGAGGTTTTCTAAATGATTCTAATGCTATAATTGCTGACCCATTTTTACTTTACAGAGGAAAGATAGAAAGTTTTGAAATACAAGAGGGAGAAAAAGATAGTACAGTTGGTTTATCAATCGTATCACATTGGGCAGATTTCGAAAAAAAGAATGGTCGTAAAACTAATAATACATCACAACAAAGATTCTTTAGTACAGATGTGGGAATGGATTTTGCATCTCAAACAGTTCAAGATATTAGATGGGGTAGAGAATAATGTATAATTGGTTTGATAGATTACTAATTAAAGTAGCAAAGAAAATTTTAAATAGGTATGCACCAAAAGACGAGTTTATTGCTTACATAAATAAAAAAGAAGAAGAATATCTTAAAAAAATTGGTGGATATGGTAAGCCTATAAATGATACAGAAATTAAATCATTTTTTGGTGGATTTGGTGGAATAGTAAAAGCTGTCACTAAAGCTGTTGGATTCTTTAAAAACATGAATCCTCTTGTATCTTTAGGTGTTACATTATTTTTAGCTTGGGTATTAAGACCAAAAGTTCCTGAAATTGAAGATTTTGGAACAAATGAATTTGATGATTTTGAAAGAGGTTTATTAATTAACAAACAAAGTAATGACGCAAATATCCCTGTAATTTTTGGAGAAAGACTTGTTGGTGGAACAAGAGTATTTATAGAAACTTCTGGAACTGATAACACTTATTTATATATGGCAATCGTTATGGCAGAGGGAGAAATAAACGATATAGAAGAAATAAGAGTAGATGAAAAAATAGTTACTTGGGCAAGTGCTTTATCAGATGGTGCAGAAGTAGAAGTAGGTAGTGGAGATAGTAATTTTTATAAAAATAGTGAAAGTTTAATTAAAGTAGAACCGCATTATGGAACAGATGGCCAATCAGCATCATCTATATTATCAACATTATCATCTTGGGGAAGCAATCATAAATTATCTGGTTTATGTTATTTAGCATTAAGATTTAAATGGAATCAAGACGCATTTACAGGAATCCCAAAAGTACAAGCAAAGATACAAGGTAAAAAAGTAGTAGCATATAACTCTAGCTTACAAGCACAAACTGCGGCTTACTCAACTAATCCAGCTTGGTGTTTATTAGATTATTTAACTAATGAAAGATACGGAAAAGGTATAGCAGTTTCAGAAATAAATTTACAAAGTTTTTATGATGCTTCACAAGTTTGCGTAACACAAGTAACACCCTATTCAGGTGCAAGTGATATAAATATTTTTGATTGTAATACTGCTTTAGATACATCACAAAAAATTATAGATAATGTCAGAGAAATTTTAAAAGGTTGTAGAGGTTATCTTCCATACACACAAGGTAAGTATAGTTTAATTATTGAAACAACAGGAAGTGCAAGTATCACATTAACAGAAGATGATATTATAGGTGGATATAATTTATCTATTCCAACAAAAAATGAAAGATACAATAGAGTTATAGTTGGTTTTGTTGATCCAAATAGAAATTATCAAGTCAATGAATCTCAATTTCCACCTATTGACGATTCAGGATTACCAAGTGCAGACAGACATGCAACTATGAAAAGTGCTGATGGTGGATTTTTATTAGAGGGTAGATTTACGTTTAAGACTTTAACCTCTGCTTATCAAGCAGAAGAAATGGCAGAAGTTATTTTAAGAAGAAGTAGAGAAGCATTAACACTTGGTATTAATGTTAGTTTTGATGCTTATGATTTAGCCATAGGAGATATAGTTGGAATCACCCACAGTAGTTTAGGCTTCTCAAATAAATTATTTAGGTGCATGGGTATTACATTTAATGAAGATTATACAATAGGTTTATCTCTTGTTGAGTATCAATCTAGTCATTATACTTGGGCAAATAAAGCACAAGTGAGTTCTACACCCTCAACTAATTTACCTAATCCATTTATTGTTCAAGCACCAGCAAGTGTTACGTTAGACGATCAACTTATCGAATACAATGATGGTACTGTAATTGTAGCTTTAGATGTAGCGATAGGTGCTTCTCCTGATAGCTTTGTTGATTATTATCAAGTAGAATATAAATTAAATACAGATTCAGATTATATTATTTATGCACAAGGATCAGGTCTTAATCACAGAGTATTAAATGTTATAGATCAAAAAACTTATAATGTAAGAGTTAAAGCAGTTTCTAATTTTGGTGTAAGTTCTGATTATACAGCGGCAACAAGAACTATAATAGGTGCTATTTTACCACCACAAGATGTTGAAGATTTTTCATGTAATATTGTAGGACAAGAAGCACATTTAAGTTGGACACAAGTACCAGATTTAGATTTAGCATATTATAATTTAAGATTTAGTGAAAAAATAGATGGAACTGCTGATTGGCAAAACTCAGTATCATTAGTTGAAAAAGTTTCAAGACCAGCAACTTCAATATCTGTACCAGCTAGATCAGGAACTTATCTTTTAAAAGCTGTTGATAAACTTGGTAACTTTAGTTCTAATGCAACTGCAATTATTTCTAATGTAACAGGAATTGCTAATTTTAATGCAGTAGCTACTCAAAATGAACACCCTGATTTTGATGGAACTTTATCAAATGTAACTATATCTGATAACACAATACAATTAGATTCTTCTGAATTATTTGATAGTGCTAGTGGTAATTTTGATGACGAAACAGTTAGATTTTTTGATTCTGGTGTTTCTAGTGCAGATTTTCAATCAAGTGGTAATTATTTATTTGCAGATGTAATTGATATAGGTGCTAAACATACAGCGAGGATTACAGCGAGTTTAACTCAAACATCTAGCAACCCTGACGATTTATTTGATAATAGAAGTGGTAATTTTGATTCTGCTTCTTCTAACTTTGATGGAGATACACCAGCTAACTGTAATGCACATATAGAAGTCGCAACAAGTGATGACAATTCTACATACACAGCTTTTCAAAACTTTGTTATTGGAGATTATACTGCAAGATATTTTAAATTTAGAGTAGTATTAACTTCAAGTGATAATGCTTCAACTCCTGTTGTTTCAGCAGTAACAGTAACGATTGATATGCCTGATAGAATATTTAGTGGAAACGATATAGAATCTGGTGCTGGTACTAAAACTGTTACATTTACAAACCCATATAAAAGTGCTAGTTATGCAGTTGGAATTACAGGCGAAAATATGGCAACAGGAGATTTCTTTTTAGTAGAATCAAAAACTATTAATGGATTTAATGTAACATTTAAAAATTCAAGTGGTTCAGCAGTTAATAGAACATTTGATTTTATTGCAAAAGGGTTTTAAAAGGAGTATAAATAAATTATGGCACAAGGAGATTATTCAATACAGAATCAAAGTTTTCCGTCTTTTAGATCGGACTTAAATGATACTTTATCAGCAATTAACACATCAAACTCAGGTTCATCAAGACCAAGTTCAGCAGTAGCTGGAACAATTTGGCTAGATACTTCTGGTGGTGCGACAGCCCACGTTTTAAAATTTTATGATGGCTCAGATGATATTAGTTTAGCAACAATTAACACTACTGCAAACACAGTAGATTTTATAGATAGTTCAGTTTCGTTTACTTCTCCTTTAGCTATTGCTGGAAGTTCTTCTGCTGGTGCAGAATTAAGAATCCCAGAAGATACTGATAATGGTTCTAATTATGTTGCACTAAAAGCACCTAACACTATAGGATCAAATTTAACTTTAACTTTACCAAGTGCAGACGCAACAAGTTCAGGACAAGCATTAGTTTCAGATGGTTCAGGAACATTATCTTTTGCTGATGGTGGTATTTCAACAGGAAAATCTATTGCAATGGCAATAGTATTCGGATAAAAGGAGAATATTATGGCAAATCCAAATATAGTAAATGTAGCAACAATAAATGGCAAAACTCAAACTTTTGCTTTAGATACAACTTTAACAACTTCATTAGTTGCTAACGCTGGCAGTTCAGGAAAAATATTTAAAATTAATACAATTATAGTCACTAATATAGATGGTACTAATGCGGCTGATGTTACTATTAGCTATAATGATGGTGCAAACACAAGAGCAATCGCAAGCACTATTGCTGTTCCAGCAGATTCATCTATTGTTGTAATAGATAAAAATTCATCTTTTTATGTTTTAGAGGGTTGTGATATTAAAGGCGGTGCAAGTGCTAATTCTGACTTAACTTGTTTAATATCTTATGAAGAAATTAGTTAGAGGTAAATTATTATGGCGAATTTTAATGGTGGCTTCATTGGAATTATAAACACTACATCAAAAGGTATTGCTGGTAGAAGAACATCTTTTACTTCAAGCAATCCATCATTTACGTTATTAACAGGAACAACAGAATTTGAAGCATTAATTGTAGGCGGTGGCGGATATTATGGAGCATACGCTGGTGCGTCAGGCGGTGGTGGTGGAGTTCTTTATTATGGTACTGAAACAGGGGCTACTGATCCTGGTGGTATAGGCTCAACTAAATCTGCTAATGCTGGTTTAATTACTGCTCCACCAAGTTCAAGAACTCTAGCTGTAACTATTGGTGGGCCAGGTGCGGCATACCCAAGTCCACCATCTTCTCCAGCTTATGGTAGAGGTGGACAAGGTGGAAGTTCATCATTAACATATAATGGAACTCCTTATACTGCAACAGGCGGTGGTGGCGGTGCTGGCAGACGACAACCTGGAAACCATGTTGAAGCGGCTCAACCAGGCGGTGGCTCTGGTGGGGGTGCAACTCAACCACCTGGCGGTTCGTCAGGTGCTTCAGGAATATCTGGTCAAGGTAATCCTGGCGGCGATTATGCTTCTCCCTACCCAGCTTATACAGGTGGTGGTGGTGGTGCAACTGAGCCTGGCTATCCATCTTCTGGTGGGCCAAGAGGTTCTAATTTTGGTGCAATGGGTGGTGCTGGTGCTGGTTATACGATTGCTGATGGTTCAACTTTAGTTTATTATGCTGGTGCTGGTACATCAGAGGGTCACCCTAGCAATCCAAGTAGTTCTCCTGTAAATCAATCTTTTGGAAGAAGTAGTCCAAGCACACCAGCGAATAGTGGTAATCCACAAAAATCAGGAATTGTAATTGTCAATGAGCCTGAAACTCCATTTAGAGGAAATGGAATGTTTAATTTACAAAGTGTTTTTTTAAAAGTTAAAAATGAAACTTGGGGTGCGGCTTAATGAGATATTTTGCAGAATTAGATGAAGATAATATAGTTATTAATGTTATTGATTTTGATAATGATATTATAGAAAATAATAGAGGTAGTGATAATGCTGATACTTGGGTAACTTCAAGCACACATTTTACTCCGAGTAATGTTTCTCCTACAAACAAAATTGGTGTTAGATTTTTAGAAACTTATACTGATGGAACTAGAAAACAAAAAGCTGGAATAAAATTTTCATATGATGTTAATAAAGATAAATTTTTAACTGCTAAACCTTATCCATCTTGGGTATTAAATTCTGATGATGACTGGTCAGCACCAACAACAGCACCATCTACAAATCCTGATGGGGAAACATTTGATACTATTGATAAACAAAAATTAATGTTCTGGAATGAAGATAATACAAGGTGGGAACATCAACCAGATACAGAATCAGACCCAGATAATTATTGGAATGGGTCTAGTTGGGTGTCTATCTAACTTTTAATGCAACTTAAAAATCACTATTGGTATTTTGACGGAGTTTTAAGCGAAAAATTTTGTGATGATGTTATTAAATTTGGTTTACAACAACAAGATAAAATTGGTTTAACAGGAGATTCAAAAGAATTAGAACAAGATGAAACTAAAAAACAAGATTTTTTAAAAAACGTAAGAAATTCTAATATATGTTGGCTTACTGATGCTTGGATTCATTTTGAAGTAATGAATTGGACGTCAATAGCAAACAAAAATGCTGGTTGGAATTTTCAATTAGATTTTCCTGAACAACTACAATTTACAAAATATAAATTAAATCAACATTATAATTGGCATAAAGACGGATATGAATTACCTTATAGCGAGGGAGATTGTAAAGGCAAAATAAGAAAATTATCTAGTATATTTTTAATATCTGATCCAAATGATTATAAAGGTGGTGAACTAGAATTTAACTTTAACAATGATATAAAAAAACCACAAACACATCAAGTGCCAAAACTAAATAGAGGAAGTATTATAATTTTTCCTAGTTTTGTTTGGCATAAGGTTAATTCAGTTACATCAGGTACTAGATATTCTTTAGTTAATTGGCATTTAGGAAATCCGTTTAGATGATAATTGAAAAACAAAATTTTTTATCTAATGAAGAATGTAATTTCTGTATTGAGTATTTTGAAACGTCTAATAACAAACTTATTTTTCAAAAGAATTATTTAGTTAATTTAGAGTTTAACAATGACGATTTAGACATATTTAAAATTATAAAAAAAAGATTAACTTTACATATTAACAATATAGACAAAGATAGTTTTATCAATTATTCTGAAATAGTGAAATATCCGATAGGTAATAATAAAGGAGAACATTTAGATCATTCGTACCACCCTTATACCTCTATTATTTATTTAAACGATAATTTTACAGGTGGAGAAACAGTTGTTAATAATCAAATAATAAAACCAGAAAAAGGAAAAGTATTAACTTTTAATGGCAGAGAGTTATTACACAAAGTTAATAAAGCCACAAAAGATAGATACACTATATCAACTTGGTACAAAGGAAAAAAATGAGCAACTTTAAAAAACAAAAATATAAAATAGTAAAAAATGCATTAGACAAAAAAATAGCAGATTTAATTTACAAGTATTTTGTAAAAAAAAGGTTTGTTGCAAAAGCTATAATGGATAAAAAATTAATATCTCCTTTTATAGATTATTTTGGTATTTATGGTGACACACAAACACCTGAAACTTATTCTCATTATTCAGATATTATGATGGAAACTTTATTAGAAGATTTATTACCATTAATGAAAAAAGAAACTGAATTAGATTTATATCCAACTTATTCTTATGCAAGAATTTATAAAAAAGGCGATATATTGCATAGACACAAAGATAGAGTTAGTTGTGAAATATCAACAACTTTAAATTTAGGTGGCGATTTATGGGATATATATTTAGACCCAACAGGAGATAGTAGTGTCGTGTCAGGATATGAAACTACAACTAAATTAAAAAAAAATCCAAACAAAGGAGTAAAAGTTAGACTATATCCTGGAGATATGTTAATATATTTAGGTTGTGAATTAGAACATTGGCGAGAAGAATTTAAAGGAGAAAATTGTGGTCAAGTTTTTTTACACTATAACGAAATTAAAAAGGAAAATAATAACTTGTATGATGGCAGACCATTTTTGGGTCTACCAGGTTCTTTTAAAAAATACTTCCAATAATTAACAAAGGAATAATCTATGCAACTTTCAAAACATTTTACATTAGAAGAATTTGAAAAAAGCCAAACTGCTACTAGAAAAGGTATAACTAATAAAGCTGGTAGTGGAGAGATTAAAAATTTAGGCGATCTTTGTTATGAAGTGTTAGAGCCTGTAAGAGTTAAGTTTGATAAGCCTGTTACTATTACATCAGGATATAGAAGCCCAGAATTATCAGAAGCAATAGGTTCAAAAGCAACTTCACAACATTGTTTAGGAGAAGCCGCAGATTTTGAGATAGCTGGTGTATCTAATCTTGAAGTAGCTTTATGGATTCAGAACCATTGTGATTTTGACCAATTAATATTAGAGTTTTGGAAAGATGGAGAACCTAATAGTGGTTGGATTCATTGTTCTTATAAAGATGGCTCTAATAGAAAACAAGTTTTGACATATGATGGGTCATCTTATAATAATGGACTAGCAGACACTAAATGGTCTGGTGGAAAACTAACAAACTAATAGGAGAATATTATGCCACAAGGAAAAGGAACATATGGAAGCAAAAGAGGGCGACCAGCTAAAAAGAAAAACAAAATGAATAAAAAGAAGAAGAAAAAATAATGAAAGCAAAGAAACCTATATACGCAAAAGCTAGACCAAAGAGATTAGGCAAACCAAAGTCTTTTAATAAAAAGTCTAAAGCCTATAAAGCTGTAAAAAGAAAAGCAGATAAAAAGTTTGGCAAAAAGGTTTCTTTGTATAAAAACATATTTATCTCACAAGGCATTAAAAAGTATAAGCCAAGAAAGAAAAAGTAATGGCTAAACAAAACGCATTACAAAAAATAGAATCACACGAAAAACTTTGTCGTATCATGCAAAAACTAACTCACGATAAAATCCACTCAATAGAAGAAAGAGTAAAACGATTAGAGAAAATTTTACTAATCTCAACAGGCTCATTGATTAGTGCTATGGGTTACGTTATATTTACATTATTATCAAAATAAGGTACAAGTTATGCTTGTATGAAGAATAAAAAAATACTTGTCATTTCTGATATGCACCTACCTTATCAACATAAGGATTCAATAACATTTTTAAAAGAAATTAAAAAAGAATTTAAACCAGATAGAATAGTAAACATTGGCGACCTATTAGACTTTCATGCTATATCAATGCACGAACATAATCCTGATTTGTACTCGGCTGGACACGAACTAGATAAGGCCAAAGAATACATACAACAATTAGAAGCTATATTTCCAGAAGTTACAGAAGTTGATAGTAATCATTCAAGTTTAGTTTATAGACGAGCATTAAAATATGGAATGTCTAAACAATTCTTAAAACCTTATGGAGATTTTTTAGGTACTAGAAAATGGAAGTGGGTAGATGATTTAACTCTTACAATGTCTAATGGCCAAAGATGTTTTTTTACACATGGAAGAAGTGCAGATGTATTAAAGGTAAGTCAAGCTATGGGTATGTCAGCAGTTCAAGGCCATTATCATACTAAATTTGTAATAAGCTATTGGGCGAATCCTGACAATCTATTCTTTGGTATGAATGTAGGTTGTTTAATTAATCAAAAGTCTATGGCCTTTAATTATGCCAAGAACTTTAAAACAAGGTTTATTCTAGGTTGTGGAATTATACTAAATGGAATACCTAGACTACTTCCTATGGTTATTAATAAAAAAGGCGATTGGATAGGTAAAATTGTCTAGGTTAAGGCCACAGAGAACGATTTTAAAGGCTACTGACAAGCAAATAGGTGGTAAGCACTATAAAGAATATAAGATACAGCCTATTGAGTTTATAGTAGCAAATAAACTTGATTTTATACAAGGTTGTGTAATTAAGTATATTTGTAGATTTGATAAGAAAAATGGAGTCGAAGATTTAGAAAAAATTAAACATTATTGCGATCTTCAAATTCAAATGTTGCAAAATAAAAAATAAGGAATATTAAGCCTGAATGAAGTTTACTCATTTAATTTATTCTGCTCTTGTGTTATATTGGATAACATTATTATTTTTTACAGGTAATACTTATTTATGATTTTTAGTTTATTAAATAACCCACTTACAAAATTAGCAGTTGGTAAAGTTACCGACCATTTTAAACACAAAGCTGAAAAAGTTAAAACAATAAGAGCCGCAGAAATAGAAGCCGCTAAAGATACAGATATAGTTAGAATCAAAAGCCAAGATAAAAGTTGGAAAGACGAAATATTAATGATTTGGCTTATATCAATGTTAAGTACAGGCTGGTTTGAAAGTACAAGAGCAAACTTTGAAGAATGGGTAAGAATTATAAACGATTTACCTGATAGTGTCTGGTATTTAGTTATTATTGTATTTACTGCAACATTTTCTACTAAAATGACAGATAAGGTTTTAAATAGAAATAAAAAGAAGTAATATGTTGAATGGACATAGACGCAGTAATTATAGATTTAGAATTTCAATTAGAAACAATACATAATCCTTACGGACATTTTGTTAATTTTAGATTCATAGATGTAACTCCTAATAAAACTAAACTTAATAAAATGATTGCTGATATACAGAAGCACCCAGAAGTTGATCTAATAGATTATAATTATACTGAAACTCCCATCACATCTAAAACTAGCATAAAATATTTTGATATTACTAAACATTAAATAGGGTGGTCAAGAGAGAGCCAAACCACCCTACCAAACTATTAACTCTCGCTAATAGCTTTATTCACTAACTGATTAACAAAGGGAGCAAACCACAATTCTCGTTAGTGAAATTCATTAAACTTTACTATTCAAAGCTAAATCTCTTTTTAACTCTGATTGTTTTAAGCTAACATACTTGTCTAAATTATTATAATGGTATCTAGCTTTAATTAATTCTTCTTCTGCTACTGCATACTGTTCTACAATAGCTTGATATTCTTTATCAGTACGAGATTTGTGTTCAGCTTCAATAACAGTTTTAGTATCTAATTTATATTTTAAAAATAATTTACTAAACATAGCTTTTTTACCAGCTTCAAGAATGATTGATTTTTTATGCCACTCTGCCCAATCTTGTGAAGCCTTTTCTAATTCTTCATATGATTTATTACTTAATAGATTGCTCATTCTTTTTCTCCTTTAATATATATTTAAGTGTAGTTGTTGTTGGGTCAAATTCTAATTTATTACAAGACATCAGTATTACAGATAATAATAAAATTAATACTACTGATACAATCTTAACAACACGTCTGTTGTATTTTCTGTGAATTGCTTTTCCAAATATAATCATGGGTATAATAACATCTCCTCTTGTTCTTGTTCTAACTGTTTAATTTGTTGTTTTAAATGTTTATTTTCTAATTGGTATTTTTCAGCTAAACTTCTTTGTTGTTTAACTTCCATATACAATGCTTGTATTTCTTCTAACTTAATAGCGAAGTCTTTTTTTAAATTATAGACCTCGCTAATAAGATGCTCTTGTGTTTTAGATAATTTAACCATAATTAAAATGGAATCTCATCGTCCATATCAGACATTTTCTCAACAGGCATAGCATGATCTGGTGCAGAGGGTTGAGCCTGTGTCATTGGTTGTGGTGTGTACTGTGGAACAGTTTGACCAATAGGTTTAAATCCATCTACATTAGCACTAGGTTTATATGGCTTAATCATAACCAAACAAATAATCTGTTCAAGATTACCTTTTGCATATTGTGGTGGATTCTGCATTTCCTGTGTCTTTGTCATATACTTTAAGACATATCCAGCTTTAGTATATTCTTGAACTTCTGGTGTGTTAAACCAATCATTAACTTGTGATAATCCATATTTTCTTTTGGTAATACTACAAGTAAATTTAACTTTACTAGCTTCTCCGCTATACTCATACTTTGGACTTTGGTTTCCTGTTGGGAATAATCTCATAGATAATCCACAAAAGGGTTTATCAAATTTAGTTTTTTGATACATTTGTTTTACCTTTTTTTAGTTGATTGTATTTTCTAACACTTTCATTAAACATTAGTTCGGATTTATGACAACTCAACAATCCTAAAAATGCTTTCAAGTGTTCCTTTTTATATAAGACGTGTCTAGCTTCAAAATCTCCACTATCTTTTGGGAGTCTAACTATATACATCTTATTTATCTTCTTTCCTGTTTGTTCTTCATAAGCCAACTTATATCCATGTAGTTGATGAACCATATTTAGAAACAAACCTTTTGAAGTTTTTATATCTATAAGCCATAGGTTATTCTGTGAGTCTTTAGCAATTAAGTCTAAAGTTCCACAAAACCCACGTTCAGAATATAAAACCTTTTCAGACTCAACAACTTTTAACTTATGCTTTGTCCAAAACCTTTTAAACTTCTCAAAGCAACTTAATATTACAGGGTCGCTTGGGTCAGTAAATTTTTCTCCTTTAAGCCACATCTCACAAAACTTATGAACCATAGAGCCAATATTTAAAATATTATCTCCTGTCTTTCTTGCATTAGCTTTAGCATTAGTGACTATTTTTTGTATCTGATCTATTGGAATACCTGATCTTTCCATTTCAGTTTTTATAGCATTAACTTGGGTGCTAATCTTCCAATTCTCTAATGCTGGACTTGCTAACTTTCCAAGTAATGTACTCATTCCAACTACATATTCGTTGTTATGTATATAAACGTGTTTTTCTTCATTAAACTCAATCGTATGACCATGTTCTAGTTTATGAATTGCCATCATTCTCTCCCTTATATTGTTTTTTGTTTTTAGCTTTAGAAGTAATTATTGCACAGTATTCTTCTATATAATACTCCTGTTTATATTTATTTTTACCTATTACTCTATTCATAGCCAAGATTCGTTTATCTTGCCACGTTTTCTGTGTGTGTTGTATAGCCATTTTCTCCTCTCTTGTTTGGTGTAAATTGTAAATCACGATCTAGTATTGGTTTTATAAAGTAGTCTTTCTCAACATCAAAAATTTCAGCTAGTGTTTTTTCAACTATACTACTCATACTATTCTGTCCTCTTTCATATTTTTGTATCTGTTGAAACGAAACTTTTAACTTTTTAGATACTCTTGTTTGAGTCCAACCTTTAACTATTCTTATCTTTCTTAATTGTAAGCCAGATATTTTTGTATAGACTTTTTTGTTATGTTCATCTGATATATTCCATTCACTTAACAAATTATCTATTGAATGATTTATCTCATCTGGTGTTCTGTTTATCCATTTATTCATATTTTCCTTTTTAGTTAAGAACTGAATGTCCTCTGTTTGTTAAACATTTTCTAGTTAATGATTCTTTTTTAGTGTCCATTGTAGGACTCAAAGACCAATACAAAATGTTACCAACAAAAGTAGAATTTTCTTTTGCAAGTGTTTTACAATGTTGAATATCATTTGTTATTTCTTTTGCTTGGTCAGAGTCAAATGTTCCTGATCTTCCAGCAGTATCTATTATGGGTTTATAAGCACAAGCATTAAGTAGAGTGCATAATAGCCCTAGTGTAAGTATTGTTTTTTTCATATCTTTATATCCTCTCTCTAAAGAACTGGTTGATGATGCTTAATAAAATGCAATCTAAAAGCCAAATCCTTTTTCTTTTGTTTCAAATGGAACAATTTTTCCAATAGCACCTTTTCCTTGTGTGTACTCTTGTCTAACTGCTCTTGTAGGCGAAACATTTTTTTTGGGTTCATGTTTATTACCTTTTAATTGACTCACTTGATTAACCAAATGAGTATCCACAGAATCAATTAAATCTAACTGTTCCTGTAAATCTTGTAATCCACTAAAAGACATATCCTTACTAAACATTTCTTTAAATTGTTTAGGTATTCTTTTAGATAGTTCTTTAGTAAAATTTGAGTTAGCTGGTATTCTCATTATAGATACTCCCTATTTTTAACAAACTTTTTAGCTTCTTTAAGATTAGTAATATTTTTAACAACAGCAAACCAAGTTGGCGAAGCCATTATCCATTTATCTTTAGGTAATAGATAACTAAAATGAGTATGACCTTTTTTATAAGTAATTTTAGTTTCTTTTTTATTATAAAAAGTATTTATATAATCTTCAAAATATTCTGTAAATTTAAAATATCTATCACCTTGTATTAAAGTATGAACAGTTGAATGTGTATAATTTTGTTTTTTAACAATCATTATTTCTCTCCCCATATTAAAGTTATTACTATTGATAATGCTAAAGCTAAATAAAAATATTCCATTATGCTCTCTCCTCTCTTGCTATTCTATTATTGATTATACATTCATCAATTTTTGCTTTTGCTTTATCTAAAGTGTATTCAGACTTTTCAAAAATATAACACAACCAAGTTGTAGGTGTTTTAAAAGTATAATCATGTACTTCATAATCGCCTATTAAAGTTTCAAAAACTATATAATCTTTGTAGCTTAAAACTTTCTTATTTAATTTAACTGTATTCATTATGCTCTCTCCTTTGTTAGTGTTAGTTTTATTTAACATACGATAAATGTATAAAATTAAGGTTGCATTGTAAATAGCTAAAAAATGGCTATTTTACTAGGTTTTTTGATTTTATTTAAAGCTAGAACTAGAATTTTATAGACAATAACAAATCATTCATATAAAAAACGAATCAATTAAAGATATGATTATAAATAAAAAAATGTTAGAGAGAATTATCTCGCAAGAGATAAGTATTTATTTTCATATCATAAATATAGCTGGGTGGTTTTCTCTCTCTACTGCCCAGCACTTTATAGAGAGGAAGATATGAAACAATTAGATATATTTGATACTGACTATCAATCTTGTAATTATACAGAAACTTCTAAAAAAGCACTAGCCACAATCAAGCCAAAGATTAAGACTAAAAGAGAGCAAGTCTATGATCTTATAAAACTTAACGCACTAACTAATTATGAA
>Ga0222715_10001850_pt1 | contig 19837 bp, 31 predicted proteins | sample C33_9DmetaG_FD_165056 | JGI IMG/M metagenome (GOLD analysis project Ga0222715, IMG submission 165056) | Estuarine water microbial communities from San Francisco Bay, California, United States - C33_9D | ecosystem: Environmental > Aquatic > Marine > Unclassified | place: USA: California... | reverse complement strand
TGCTACAAAGATGCTAGTGAAAACATAAGGCGAAACCATGCCGCTAATCCCGCTCAAACTCCCCGCTGGCCAGTACCGCAACGGCACTGATCTTATGTCTCAGGGCCGCTGGCGGGACATTAACCTCGTCCGCTGGCATGAGGATGCTCTGCGTCCTGTTGGTGGATGGCGGCAGCGTGCGTCTGTTGACCTAAACGGCGTTGTCCGATCCATGATCGCGTGGGAAGAGAATGACGGCTTACGTCAAGTGGCGGCGGGAACGTACAACAGCCTGTACGTTATCAACGCAAACGGCACAGCGACTGACATTACACCCACTGGCTTAACCGCAGGGCGCATCGACGCAAACATCAACACGGCATACGGCGGCGGGTTTTACGGCAACGAAGAATACGGCTTGCCACGCGCTGACACTGAAACCATCCTCCCGGCGACAACTTGGTCTCTGGAGAATTGGGGCGAGTATTTGCTGGCCATGTCATACGATGACGGCAAGCTATACGAGTGGCAGGGTAATCCCGCAACGGACGCCGCGCTGATCGCAAACGCTCCCACAAATTGCACTGGCATGATGGTGACAGAAGAGCGCTTTGTTGTATGCTTCGGCGCTGGCGGCGACCCGCGCAAGGTGCAGTGGTCGGATCGCGAGGATAACACAACTTGGACGCCCGCAGCGACAAACGAAGCTGGTGACATAAACTTGCAAACCAACGGCGTTATCTTGGCTGGGCTGCGCACACGCGGCCAGTCGCTCATTCTGACCACAGAAGACGCCCACACATTGACATATAATGGCCCGCCATTCGTGTATGGCGTGGAGCGCGTTGGCACCTCCTGCGGGCTTATCGCGGCCCGTGCGGCGGCTTCTGTTGACAACGGCGTGATCTGGATGGGCTTGCGTGGCTTCTTTGTCTACTCTGGCGGAAGGGTTCAGAGCATCCCGTGCGATGTGGCTGACTATGTATTCAGCGACATTAATAAGGACCAGCGTTCAAAAGTGTCTTGCGTGGTTAATAGCGCGTGGAACGAAATCTGGTGGTTCTATCCAAGCGCAGACAGCCTTGAGTGCAACCGCTACGTTGCATATGACTTTGTTGAAAACATATGGATCACAGGCGAAATAGATCGCACCGCTGGCGTTGACCGCGGCGTGTTCCGTTACCCAATGTTCATTGCAAGCGATGGTGAGCTATACGAGCATGAGATCGGCTACAGCTACGGCTCAAGCACTCCCTATGCCGAAACCGGGCCTATCTCTATTGGTGCTGGCGACAATCTAATGAATGTTGTTGAGCTTATCCCTGACGAGAAAACGCAGGGCGATGTGACTGCCACGTTTAAAACGCGTTTCTATCCGAATGGCGCTGAGAGCCAATACGGGCCGTTCAACATGAGCAACCCGACTTCGGTTCGCTTCCAAGGTCGTCAGGTGCGTATGCGCGTTGAGGGTAGCGTTGCGACGGATTGGCGTGTTGGCATTATGCGGCTTGATGCGCGGCAGGGCGGGCGTCGATGAGAGTTGTCCCGCCAATCACCTTTGACTTATCGGCGTGGGCGGAAAATCTGCGCCGCTACCTCGGCAAAGCTCTAAACCAGCTTGACGCCAAAGATGCGTCTGTGTCGGCGGCAGAGGATGGCGTCTTGCTCTGGGATCGCGAAGAGGGCTACCCGGTGGTCTCAAAGAACGGTGAGTGGCGTCAGGTTGTGCTTGAGGACGGCCACGGCGACTTTTACATTGCCGCAGACGTAACGGCGGCAAGCGCAAACACAGAATACAAATTAACCTACACAGCTGAAGCATCAAATAGCGGCATAACTCTGGGATCGCCAGCAACTAGAATTGTGTTTGAGGAAGCTGGGGAGTACGTTATAGCCTTCTCTGCGCAAATTTCATCTACGTCAAGCAGCACAGTTCACTTCTACTTCTGGCCAAGCGTCAACGGTACAGACATCAACAACAGCGCGATGACAACTGCCCTGCACCAAAACAACGCAACTTTGATTACGTCTCGGACGCAAATATTCACGGTGGCAGCCAATGATTACCTTGAAGTCAACTGGATGGTGGACAGCACTGCTGGTTTTTTAAACGCCACAGCAGCAGCGTCCCCTGTACCAAATATTCCGGCGTCAACGCTGTCAATTACGAGGTTGCACGGATGACCAGTGAAAACGTCATAAAGGTCAGTTTCGAGCCGCAGCAAGACCCCAAGGTGGAAATGTTCGCCGTTTTGCCGGAGAACCTTCCATCGGTGATCGACGACGCGCGCCGCTTCATAGCGATGTCCACCGCGCGACAGGACAACGTAAACGCCGATCACATCATCCAAGATTTATATGATGGCATGTCACTATTGTGGATGGTTTACGTCGACGGCACGCCAATGGCGTCCGTCGTGACCTGTATTCTGCACCACCCGTTGCGGCGCAATCTGAAGATTGAGTGGATGGGCGGAGAGGACATGCACCTATGGGCCGGCGAGGCTCTGGCCACTTTGACAAAAATAGCGAAAGAAGCTAAAATGGACGCGATTGAGACTGACGGTCGCAAGGGTTTTGCAAAATACGCAGAAGCGGCTTCCTTCCGTGAGACGCGCAGGCATTATGAGATGGAGCTGAGCTGATGAGTTCGACTAAGACGCAAACAACTAAAATGCCTCAATGGCAAGAAGATTTCATCCGAAACGAGATCCTGCCGCGCGGCGTTGAGATAGCTGACCAAGAATACACGCCATACGAAGGCGAGATGATCGCCAGCATGACGCCGCTGCAAAATCAGGCAATGTCTGGCTTTGGCAACCTCAACATGGGCGGCCAGACTTACGATCAGGCGATAGGCGTGCAGCAAGGTCTCACCGGCTTCAGCCCAACAAATATGGCCGCGGCTCAACTCGGGCAGGCGCAGACAATGCAGGGCGTCGGGGCGGTAGACGCCGCGCGCGCTCCGGGGCAGATCGGCGTCGACACGCTGGCGGCAACAAACTTCGACGCGTATATGTCGCCGTACACTCAAAACGTAATCAACCGCAGCCTCGAGACACTTGGCGGCGCCCAAGAGCAGGCGCTGAACAAGCTGGGCGCTCAGGCGACTGCGGCTCGAGCCTTTGGCGGCTCCCGCCAAGGTGTGGCAGAAGCCGGCACGCGCGAGGCTTACGGTAAACAGGCGGCAGACCTTGTCGCCGGACTGCAAGAGAAGGCGTTTACGCAGGCGCTTGGCTCCAGCCAGTTTGACATTGGAAACGTGCAGCAGGCTCGCGCATTGCAGTCGGGTCAGCAGATGACGGCCAACACGCTAGGACAGCAGGCGAGGGAAGCTGCGGCGGCACGCGATCAGGCGGCGCGCGCCGGCAACATGGCGGCGGCTAACCAATTTGCGCAGCAGCAGGCGCAATTTGAGCAGGCGGCAAACGCCGCGAACTATCAGGGGCAGTTCCAGACTGCGGGCATACAGTCGGCAGCAGCTAACGCAATGGGCAGCCTAGCCGGCCAGCGATTACAGTCAGAGATGGCGGGCCTCAACGCGCAGATGGCGGCGGGAGAGCAGGCTCGAGCCCTCGAGCAGGCTCAGCTTCAATCAGATTACGCCATGTTCGAGAAAGAGCAGGCGTATCCGCTCACGCAGCTTAACGCGCTTCTGGCGGCGGGATCTGGCGTTCCGGCAGGTCTCGGGACCGTCACAAGCCGCGATCCGTTTGGCGGATTGACGGCGGTTGGCAACTTGCTCGGCGGCGCTGGCTCAGCGGGCAAAGGGTACGCGGCAATGTTCCCCCCCTCAGACATCCGTCTCAAGGAAAACATTGCGCCAGCTGGAAGTCAGGGCGGCATAAACTTCTACACATGGGACTGGAACGAAGAGGGCAAGAAAGTCGCGCCGGAGGGGCAGCCTACGTTTGGCGTCATGGCGCAGGAGCTCGAGGCCACACATCCAGATCTCGTAGTAATCGGAGAGGACGGCTACCGCCGCGTCAAGTACGACGAGCTATATAAACGGATTGGACGATAGACATGGCAAGACTATTTACGCAGGAAGACATCGACCGGATGAAGGCCATGAACAAGGACACGACCGGCGTCGAGGTGGGCACACTGATGCTTCCCAATGAAGTCGAGGACTTGGGGTATGGGGCTGCGGAAGATCCCGCTCCGACCATGGACCCTGTCACTGCGCCAGTAGTAGAGGCAGCGCAGAATGCTCCTGCCGTAGTCACCAACGCTGCCCCACTTGCTGCACAAGACACAAGCGGCGCGGCAACACTCCAGCAGCTTCTGGCGCCGCAAACGACGACCCCGGCAGATCCATACGCGAACCTGAGCAAAACGCAGCGCCGCATGTTGGCGTTTTCCGCGTTAGAAGACGCAGGGGCGTCACTAGCTGGCCGACAGGGAGGCAGCTTCAACGCCATGCTTGGCCGCTTCAACGAGCAGGCCGACATGCAGCGCAAGGCTACGGCGGCGGAGCAGCGCAATCAGCTTCTAGGTGGTGGGCTGGCCAGCCGTGAGGCAATACTTGGCGCTGCTGCGCAAGGCTTGATTGACGGGCCGACAGCTAAGCTGATGATCGAGGAGCTGGATCGCCAGAAAACTCAAGGGACGGAAATATCTGGCAAGGCGGCTCTTATTGCGCGCATTGACGCGCTGATGAATGATCCAAACTTGGAAGACGCTCTTGGCTTTGAGGGCATTGTCCGCGGCTTCGCCTCTAACGTGGGGCTTGATCCAAACGTGGCTCGAGTTAATGAGATGATAAAGCAGATCCGCGGCGACGTGTTCTTGCAGGCGTTTGAAAAGTTGAAGGGCGGCGGCCAGATCACCGAGTTGGAAGGCATGAAGGCTGAGCAAGCTATGGCCCGCCTTGGCCAGATGCAGAGCCACGGAGATTATGTAAACTCACTCAAGGAGCTGCGCTTCTACGTTGATATTTTCTCACGCAGGATGCAAGGGGAGAGCATCCCCGACGAGATGATCTACACTCCGGGGCAAGATCCGCAAGGCGGCTCAGAAGATCCACTGAACATTTTATAATAGGGTACAAGCATGGCCTCCATACAAGAAATCCGCAGCAAATACCCTCAGTATGACCAGCTGAGTGACGAAGAGCTTGCACGGGCGCTTCACGGCAAGTTCTATTCAGACATGGATTTCGGCGATTTCTCAACTAAGATCGGACTGGCTCCCGCTCAAGAGGCTCCGACGATCCCCGAAGGCTCCACGCTTCTAAAGCAGTACCCAGACGGCGGTTACATCACGCAAAACCGCAAGACGCGGCAGATGAATTATGTCAATCCGAATGACGCTTATGTGACCGCCGATCAAGGCACAATTACCAGCATCATGCGTGAAGGCGGGGACGCTGCAAAAGTTGTAAAAGGCGAAATGTCCCGCGACGTGGTCGGCGAGGGCTTTACGACGATGGCCAGCATGTTTGGCAAAGGTGTTCCGTTTGTTCGCGGCTATGTTGAGCCAACAATGGCCAAAGTCAGCGAGTTTGCTGAGCAGTTTACGGGAACACCGGCTGTCAGCGAGGAAACTATCCGCGCCGCCATAGGATCGCAGGAGGCAGAGCTTCCCGGCTTAACCACCGCTGGTCGCCTCGCGACTGGTGCGGCTACTGGTGTGGCATCTGGTGCCGACCGCCTTATCAACGCGCCAACGCGCATTGGGCGGGCCGCTCAAGCTGTTGGCTATGGGGCAGGCATTGGTGGCGCTGAAGGCGCTGTTGCGGGATACGGTGAGGGTGGATTGCCGGGAGCAGTGGAGCAGGGCCAAACTGGCTTCCAGCTTGGAGGCATTTTTGGCGCGGTTGCGCCTGTTGTCGGATCCATCGTCGGAGGCGTGAGCCGCCTCAGAGCCGAAATGCCATTCCGCTCTGAGATTAATAAGATCGGCGCCAAGGGTGACGCTCGAAAGCTGATAAAAGACGCCGTAGAGGCTGACGGTGTTGGGGCCGCAGCCGCGGCAAACACGCCTTACGGAAACATAGCAACTCTCGGACCGAATATGTCAAACCTGCTCGACGTCGTTGCAAACACTCCGGGCAAGGGTGCGGCAGTGGTGCGGTCAAACCTCAATGAGACATCTCTGGCCGCGTCGCAAGATTTGTCGAGAACACTAGACGACGTTCTTGGCGAGGTTACGGCCGGCAAGATTGGCCAGAAAGCCGACATCATGGCGGACACCGCCGAGGCGCGCCGCGAGCTCTACGGCAGCGCATACACCTCTCAAGTAACTCCCGGAGAACCCGCCTCTGACACTGTGCTTGACCTGTACACTCGGGTCGCCCCAGAAGACTTAACCGGCGCCACCACGTTAATGCGCGAGGCTGGCGGAGAGTTCGATTACATGGTGCCGACGCGCGTCAGCGAAGAGCAGGCGAATAAAATACTGAAAGGCAAAGAGGGCGTAGAGATAACATACGACGTCGACGGCAACTACATCGCCATGCGGACGCCGACTGTTGAAACTCTTGATTACGTCACGCGCCGCCTGCACAGCCGAGCTCAAGAGCTCAAGCGATCTGGCGACATTGAGGGATACCGCTCAAAGACTGCGCTGGCAATTCAGATGCGAAACTCGCTGGACGAGGTGAGCCCCGATTATGCCGCTGCGCGGGCTGCTGGCAAGGACGCCATAGATCAGAAAATTGCGGCAGACCTTGGCACAGACTTGCTGAGCCCGTCGGTGACGCGCGAAGAGGTGCAGATCGCACTGGACGTCATGGGCCCGACCGAGCTGAAGCAAGTCAGAACTGCGTTGAGAAACCGTTTAGACGAGATTGCTGCAAACGCGAAAATCAACCCGTCCAAGCGCACCGACGCCGAGGTGGTTGAGGCGCTTGCCCAGCTGAAGGCGATGAATACTCGAGCCGTGGCCACAAAGATGCAGATGGTTCTGGGTGATGTCGGCTTCGAGAAGATGTCGAACAAGATCCGAGAAGCCAGCGACGCCATGATTATGGCAGCATCTGTTGCTCAAAACTCCAAGACGGCGATACGTCAGGCGGTGCAGAAGCGCTTTGAGGAGCTAATAACTCCGACGATGGGCGAGCGCATTGGGCAGCAGGGATTGCTGGGCGCGCCGACCGCGATGGCATCGGACCTATTGCTAGCAGGAGGCGGCCAAGCGGATCGCATTCGCGCTGCGCAAGAGCAGCTGGCTCCCATCCTATCCCGCCGCATGACGCCGGACGAATTGATGCGTCAGGCTCAGGCTATGGAGCGCGCAGCTCCGGGCATACAGGGAGCCAGAGAAAAAGGGGAGGCGGCAAAGAGCGTCGTTACGAGCGGTTTGCTTGGCGCGGGTGCGTCAGCGCAGGCTGCCGGCGTTCAGCCCCCAATCGACCCGTCTCAGGATCTGTTAAGGCTTCTCGCCGGCCCCCGCTAACCGCTATTTCTTAGCAGCTTTCTTAGGCGCGGCCTTCTTTGGCTGCGCCTCAAGCGCGTCTGCGGCTGCGCGGTGCAGCATTGCCGACTGGTCTTGGATGATAGTGGCCGCCTGCTCGCAGAATTTGAACAGCGCCATTATGTTTGTTACGCGGTGCGGATTGTTGAGATTGCGCACCAGTTCCTTTGTGTCGTCGTCTAGCATGTGATCCTCCATGAATTTCACTCTGGCAGCCTATAACATTTTTTTCCGTTTGTGAACATTTTGTGCTTGCAAGGGTGTGCTGTTACCCCTATGTTAACAATATACACAGAAACAAAGGAACACGGACCATGTACAATACAAAATTCACAACTGTTCAAGATTACGTTTCATCCGCAATAAGCATGACCCAAGAAGATCAAACCTTTGCCGCTAAGTCTCATCAGAAAGAAGCTCTTGGCGAGTTGAACAGCGGATACCAAATGCTTCGTGAAAACAATTTTCAATTTTCAATCGACAGCTTGTCACGCGAAGATTATTACGCAATCCCGTTTGATCTTCACCAGATCCGCAAAAAGCATTTTCGCCTGTTTGATGAGGCGCACCACGCTGAATTAACTGATCTGATGACATTTCGCGTTTTGCTCAAAGAGCTTGAAGTTGTAAAGCCAGCTCCAAAAACTGACCGCATCACAGCCAAGCAAGCTGAAGTGACCGAAACTGTGGTTGATCTGATTGAGCGCCGCATGGCCCAGTACCATGAAGCTGTTGAGCTTGGCCGCTTGTTTGGTGGCTTGCCCGTAAGCGTCACGCCGCACCAAGTGACTAATGGACACAACACCACCTTCACACGTTGCTTCTATTACCTCGCAGGTAAATTTACTCCGCTTCAAGTCATACTAGCAGCAATGGATACTTTGGCCCAAGAAAAAGAAAGCGCCTAATAAACATGGGGGCCATGCGCCCCCACAAACCGGGAGAAACGTAATGATACCAACTGCGCAAGACTGGGCGATCCTCGCCACATGGATGTCACTCTGCGGGCTGTTGATCGCCTGCACCGTGACCGCTAATGTAACTGATGAAACAATGCGCCCAAAGGCGCGACCAACACACTGGGAGGCCACACATGGCTAACAACTACTCACGCTCCGACATCCTCGACATGGCGAGCGAATGTATCACGAAAGACCGGGCTGCGACGCACGGCGACATGGAGGAAAACTTCTCGACGATTGCGGCTTATTGGAGCATCCACTTGGGGGTCGAGGTGACCGCCGTAGATTGCGCAATTATGTGCGGGCAGATAAAGCTCGCGCGCCTAAAAAGCAACACCTCCCACGCCGACAACTGGGTGGATCTGGTTGGATACGCCGCCTGCGGCGGTGAGCTGGCCGCTGAGCGCACGGAGGGCTCGACATGAACCCCGGCTGGGAAGACATCATACCGACGCTTGTGGCGTGCGCTGAGTGCCACGGCGAGGGAACTGTTGAGGAGGGGTACGCATACCCTCACAACGCAGGTCGAGACATCGGCGAAATCATTATGGAGACCGTATCGTGTCCAGAGTGCGGAGGCATGGGCGAGATCCCGCCGCCAGAGGAAGAGGAGGAAGACGAATGAAGTATGACCCGGAGGCGCTGACGCGTCACGTCATTGCCTGCGCGGAGCAGGGCATGTCTCAGGCCGACGTGGCAGACTTGCTGCGCGTGTCGCGCTCAACGATCCACCGCATCACTAGTAAGTTAAACATTAAACTGGAAAGGAAGCCCCGTGAGTACGGACCAAACTCAGATCATTATCGGACGCCTCGAGCGGATAACGAGCATCATGCTGGCGGAGCAGAAGACGGCGATGCGGCCAAACCTGAAGCAGAGGCTCGAGGAATTCCAAGCCCTATTAGACGCACTCAGGCGCGCGACCAACGTGAAGCCGCAGAGCGACTGAAGGCAAGGCTGGAGGGCGTCACAGATAAGCATGAACGGTACGAGATCACATACGGCCACTGCGTTTGGGAATACGAGCAGGCCATGTATCGAGCGGGTAAACGTGACCTGCTGCCGTCTGGCCCGCGTAGGCCACTGACAACCTCCCCGTCAATGCTGGTGGCCGCTGAGAAAAGCAAACAGCACAGCATCGAGCAAGGCAACCGCCTGTTCGCGCTGATACCGTATGACCAGCGCGTGACCGCCTCAGAGGCCGCAGAGCTTCTGGGCGAGAGCGTACCGCGCACATCAAACTATCTTAAAAAGATGTGGGAGGCTGACAAGATATACCGCGTGCGCGACTTGGTCGAGGTTCCGGGTTGCACTAAACGTCAGTGGCGCTGGGTGTTCAGTAAGCAGCCAATCAAGGCGCTGGCCAACTACTTCGAGGATGACGTGTGATGGATGACAAGGAAATTGAACGCATGATAAACGCGGCAGGGTTTATCGGAGCTGTCTTTGGTTTTTTTAGTGGGGCCGTCTTGATGGCCTTAGCCTTTACTATATTCTAGTAATCGTGTGGGTGGCATGATGTTGGCACATTCGATAACGCAAAACCAATAAACGGTTATTGTTGAGCCACCCACTCAGACTTTCTACGCAAGCCGACACATGGGCGCCAGAGATTATTTGAAGCTGTCCAGAGTTTTTTGCATCGACTGGCTTTCGTTTAGAAATTCCGCCTCCGACACATACGTTGTCGTCTTGAGGATTTCGTCGCCACGGCGAAAGACTACAGCGTCCAGATCCACCGCGACAAAGGCGTAAACGTCTGACCTTTTCCCGATCTTCTTAACTGTGTGGAATTTATATCTCTGTTGTATTCCATGCGTCTTGCTTGCGCTTTTTACTTGCAATGTGAGCGTGCGCGTGGCCGTCTGTATATACGCATCATGGTCTTTGATCTGACACAAGGTGCAGAGATACCCGGCAAGAGAAAGGCGGGCGAGTGCCAAATGCTCGCCCGCTCTGCCTACCGCCGCGCTGGCCTTCTGATCTTGGACGCGCACTTAGCTAAGTTGACTAGGTCAACAGCCAAGTGTGGATTTTGCGCGTCTGGTTGATGCGATCCTCCAGCCCGTGATACCCGCCATTCACCTTTCGCGTTATGCGCTTGATGACATCATTACCAACGCCGTCGTCCGCAATAGCGAATAGGCCGTTCTTCTGGAAGAACCATAGGGCCGTCTCAAACGCATACTCGTCAGCCAGTTTAGACGGGTACTCAAGCACCTCCGGCAAGCTCATGTCCGACGCAAAAGCCTTGACGTTTGACTTGCCGGTTAGCTGCAAGAAGCCTTTTCCAGAAAATGCAAAACCGTCACCACTTGCCTCGTCGCCATTGCCCATGCGGCTTGAGTAAACCTTGTTTGCCAACCCCTGCGGGTTCTTGGCATACGGCTCGGCGCTTTCAACTGTGGGGAAGCGCGACGGCCAGACGGCTTGGATGCGCTCAGGGGTTGAGTAGTACAGACCCTCAGTCGTGCGCTTAAAACCGCCGCTCTCGTGATGAGACTGGCCAAGCAAATGCGCGCCGCGGTCGGGCGACAGGTCGTAATGCTTGGCGATTGCTCTGGCCGTATTCGGGCCAAACGCGCCATCGGCTGAAACCCCAATCTTGGATTGGAGAAGTTTCATTGCTTCACTCATTTTTTAGCCTTTTTCTTAGCTGGCTTCTTAGCCGTCTTGGCAGCCTTTTTGAATGCACTGGCCGTTGGCGCTCCTTTAGTGCCGGGTTTGCGCATTTTTTCCTTACTTCCGGCTTTGATGCGCGCGCGCTTTTTTGCGATGTTTTTATAGAGAGACATACCTGCACTCCTTACGCCATTTTGATTTTTACGCTCTTCTTGCACGCGCCGGCGGCTGTGCATAATGATTTTGACTTGCATGCGGGGCAGGGTTTGAAGCCTGATTTGTTACCGTATTTCATGTTATGACCTCTTCGATTTTGTGCCGGCACATTTCCAGCGTTTGCGTGACAAGTTTAGCGGACTGTTAGGATCTTTGGCCGCCTTCGGAAATTTCTTTTTCTGCGCTGCGGATCGTGCGCAGTATGCGTCGCCCTTCTTAGTGCCGGCCTTGACCCGCGGTCCGCCACCCTTCGCCTTGCCGGCTTGGCCGTAGCTGACCTTCTTGCCGGACGCCGTGACCTTGACGCGGGCCTTGCCCTTCGCCGGTGTAGATTTGCTCATGCGCCTTCTCCTAATTTGAAGCAATATGGCTTGACCAAAAAGCCTTTTTCAGCCAACTCCATTGCGAAGTTCATCGCGTCAGCTTGGCACTCGGCCTCGCTATACCATATATTCTTTGAGTTTGCGATCACCGTGCAAGACTTCGCGTTTAGCGTCTGGCATATCAAGATGGCCGCGAGAAACATTACTTCTTTAACCCCTTCACTGTGCGTATGCCGAAGCTCGCCGCAATGCTTGCATACATTGCCCACTGGAACCACTGCGGCGCAGCGTCCAGATTAGCAAAGCCCTGTGCCATGTAGGGCTGTATACCCGGTATGAAGCTGCCTAAGACTATGAAAATAAAGCATAATGTCCACGCCTCATCCTTCCAAGAATTATTACTGGCCTCGATAGCAGCTTGCTCCCAGCTAATCTCGCCAGTGGCGATTTTCATCTTGGTCTCAGCCTCAGCTTTTTTAACGGCAGTCTTGCCGTCAATGTAACTTGCCGCAAGGCCGCCGAGTGATCCGATTATCTGACCTATCATTTCTCATGCCCTAACCATACTGCGAAAGCGCCTGTCATCGCGCCAGTCACAACGCTTACCAGCGCTGACTGCTGCGTTGTGGGATCGCTTAGCGTCATAAACCACTCCACCACGCGCCACGCTGACACTGACATCATTATCATCATAAGTCGCGGCAGCAGCTTCCAAGCCAGCACGCGCTCCATTGCTATTGTCATTTTTGGCCTCCTGTAATCTTAAAGCATTGCAGATATTCGTTATTTTTAGTTACTAAAACAGCCGCCTTGCGCAGCTCATCGGAGCATTCTTTCTCGCTGCCATACTGGCCCACTTCAAAGTGGATCACCTGCGCCGTTAGTTGGAACCATAAAAGTAGATACATCACATCACCATTTCCCGTGTTTCACGCCCAAGAAAAACAAGATAGCGATCAACGAGCCAAACCCAGCAAGCAAAAGCGCCGTTCCGACTGCCAAACTTATGCACTTGTCAATAAATTCTTGCTTCTTATACACCAGCTCTTGTTGGCGTTTACGTTGCTCACCCTCGATTTTTACTATGGCTTTCCAAGCACTTGGCCCATAATGCCATGAAATATGGTTTCTCAAATCCTCTCGATATTCTGCAAGACGTTGTTTTTGTGACCAAATTTCCAAGGCGTTGGCCTCATTGTCGCTGAACATTTTGTACAGTGGCGGCTTCTGTGACTTCTTTTCTAAGAAGTCTAAGTCAGATGCTGCTTTGGCAAATTGCGACACAGTGGCAGACATTTCGTGGACACTTTTGCCAAAATCCACGGCCTTCTTGATACCCTTATACGCTGCGCTGGCGGCGGCTATGCAAGTGACCGGGTCCATATCACCGCTCCATCAACCTATCAATTTTCTCTTCGAGCCGGTCAAACTTATTCATAATCTGAGATAAAACCTCGGAGCTGTCTGACTTCGTGACATACTCCTTGGCCATCTCCTCGCGGGTTCGGTTGAGCAGGATGCGCAGGCGATCTAGCTCTTCGCGCTGCGTCTTCAGCCACCAGCCAATGCCAGCGATTACAACTCCAAAAAGTATATTCAAGATTGCGTCGACTTCCATGGTTGGCTCCAAAAGGTTCCCGGCCATATTAACACGGCGGCGACAGAAAAGAAATATCTCGGCAACACCTTGACCCCTGCTGCCATTCTGTTAACACTGGGCAAACAAATGGAGGGGATACCTGTGAAACATGAGTTAAAACAAATCGGGCCGCGCATCCGCGCCGATATAGCGCAAATGCTCAAAGAGCAGTGTGCAAGTCAACGCGTCAGCGCCTCGCTGACAATAGAGCGACTGATCGTCGATCATCTCAAAAAGGGTGGGTATGTTGTCGAAGATTACGATCGGTATTGATCCCGGCTACCGCACCGGCGGCGTCGCATTACTAGGCGACGGCTTCGCTGAGGTGCACGACCTGCCGGTCTACACCGAGGGCGGCGTTGACGTGATCGCGCTACTCGACATCATAAACAGCGCCGGCCCTGTGGAGCACATTTGGCTGGAAAAACAACAGGCTATGCCCAAGCAGGGCGTGGTTTCAGTGTTCAAGCTGGGGTTTGCCTACGGCCAAATCTTAACGACTGCCGCATTATCTGGCCACCCGTACAGCGAAGTGCGGCCCGCCAAGTGGAAGTCGAGCATGAATTTGCCAAAGGATAAGGACGCCGCACGCCGGCAGGCGCAGCAGTGGTTCCCAGATCTGGCGCTGAGACTGAAGCGCAAGAAGGACGAACACCGTGCAGAAAGTCTGCTGGTGGCAGCATTTGGAAGGGGGGAGAAATGAGCAACATTCCGTTTGCACGAGAAATATTGAAATCGGCTTTAGACGTGGATGATATTAGCGACGTGCGCGCATATATCAATTCGGCGTTGAAATATATGACGCGTGAGAAGTACACGCGGAAGGCGGCTCCAGCGTCAGAAGTCGTCACTGAGGAAAAGAGGGTTATGGTGTGGTATTACGCCAAGGAAAACCCAGACGCGTCAATGCAGAGCATTGCCAACATGTTCAACGTAAATATTGGCCGCGTGTCGGAGATTTTGGCGGGCAAAAGATGACCGTAAAACTTGACATGACAAACGAGGCGTATCACTTCGAGCCGTCGCTCAGCGCCAGCGGCGCCAAGAAGATCGCGCTGGGCTCGCCGGCTGAGTTTAAATATGGCGAGTTCAAGAGCAACCCAGCCTTCGACGTCGGCACGGCTACGCACACGCTGGTGTTTGAGCCGCAGCACGCGGAAAGCGTGTGGTGCGGGCCGGAGACGCGGCGCGGGCTCGACTGGAAGCGCAAGAAGCTGGAAGCTGAGGAGGCTGGGGCGCTGCTGCTGACGGAAAGCGACTACCGCCTGGCCGCTGACATGGCGGAGGCGGTGCGCTCAAATCGTGCAGCCGCGGAGCTGCTCAGCGGCGACCTTGTCTGCGAGGCCAGCATATTCAGCAAAGATCCGTCAACCGGCGTCGACATGCGGTGCCGCCCGGACGGTTGGCGCCGTGACATTGGCGCGCTGATAGATCTCAAGACGACTATTGCGTCTGACCCCGAGGGCTTTGCAAAGCAATGCGCAAACCTCGGGTATCATATACAGGATATGTTTTACCGCCGGTGCATGGAAAATGCCGGCTTTGAGATAGACCGCTTCATCTTCATAGCGGTTCAAAAGACCCGTCCACACTTAGTGGGCATATACGAATTGGACTGGGCCAGCCTCGACGAGGGGAAGGCCGCAGTGCAGTACGCTCTCGAGAAATATCGCAAGGCGAGCGAGAGCAACGAGTGGGGTTACGACTTTGGGGACTTGAAAACGATCCAAATTCCGCGCTACTCATTTAAGTTCAGTCAGATTGACTGAGAAACGGCAACCATAGTCTAGGAGACAACATATGCCAATATCATTCGGATCAGGTTCAGAGGGTTCTGGGAGCTCACTATTCATACGATCAAATTTACCGCAAAATCGCTGGTGGGTTAAGACGGAGGCCGGCGACGAGAACATAGATATGTCTCGCGGCTTCGCGGTAGACATCAAAAGCGTACAGTTCGGCTGGCTGCACATCGACATCGGAGTGCGTGACTGGCAGCCTTGGCCGTCACCCTCCGAGCAGATCCCGCGCCCAAGCGAGGTCTACAAGCAGGGTTTTGAGGTCAAGTGCTGGCTCGTCGACGGTCGTGAGGCGTCGTTTAGCGGCAACTCTTACGGCCTCGGCCAGTTCATCGCCAAGCTGTACAACCAAGCTGAGCAGGCTCCCGAGTTTGCGACGCAAATCCCGATCGTGCAGGTCACAAGCTCAACACCAATCGTGATCGGCAAGGGCACGTCATACGACGTGGGCTTCAACATCTCGAAGTGGATCAACCGCCCAGAGAACGGCGTTGAACACCCGGCGGCGGCAGCGGCACCCGAAATGGCGCCCGCACCAGCTCCGGCTCCAGCCGCAGCTCCGGCAGCCGATAACAACTTCGGTTTCTAATAACGTGGCCGCCTGCCTCGGTGGGCGGCCAAACAAAGGGGTGGGAAGATGAGCGAGAGATACTTTAGCAAAGTAGCGGAGAGCGCGCTGGCCGACGTGGCCGGTGCAATCAAGGGAAGCCGCAACGAAATTTTAAACAAGGCCGCATTCAGCTTAGGCCGCCACGCGCACATGGCGCCGGCGAACCTAGACGCGGCACTAATGGAGCTGCACAGCGCGGCCAAGAACATGGGCCTGCAAGATCACGAGATCAAGGCGACAATCGGCAGCGGATTTAAGCGCGGCGGCGACAGCCCAAAGGAGCTCGAAAACTCCGACGCGCTGCCGTACACGCCGTCAGAGTTTGAGCGCTTGATGACGCGCTTGGCCGCTAAGGAAGTGCTGGCGCGGGACGACGAAAGCCGCGCGGACAAGATGCGCAAGGCGCGCGAGATCTGGGAGCGGGGCGTCACAATTTCGCGTGACAACGTCGACGCCGTGCGTCCGGCGCTGCTCTACCTCAACTCTCGGGGTTTGAGAGCCAGTACAGCCTCGCATGCGGCTCGGTTTAACCCGAATATATACGACGGCCCCGCGATCATGTTTCCCGCGCTCAGTCCAAGCGGAGAAGTGTGCGGCGTGCAGAGCGTGCTGCTCACACCCGATGGCCACAAGCGAGAGCACAACGGGATCAGCAAATACAGCCGCGGCGTGATTGCAGGCAACGTCATGCGCATCGGCGACGAGCACGAGGGCGGCGTCATCATCATGGCCGAGGGGCCAGAGGATGCGCTCAGCGTGTATCAGGCGGTCGGGGACGAGGCGACAGTCGTGTGCACGTTTGGCAAGGCTGGCATGTCAACATACCCGGTGCCGCGCGCATCCGACGTGACGATTTGCGCCGACCCCGACCTAGACGTGGATGCGGTGGCCGACGTGCTGCGCGGCGACGGCAGCACCGACGTGCACGTCGTGCGCTTCGACATGCTGGGCGTCGACGGCGTGAAGGACGCCAACGACTACATTCGTGAGGCTGGGGCGCAAAAATTGCGTGAGGCATTGGCGCTGGCCAAGCCGGTCGCGCAAGTGCAGGCCGAGATCGCGCAGTCAGAGCGCAGCTACCCGACGCCATACGATCCAATCGACCCGGCGTCGATCCCGGCGCGGCGCTGGATTTACGGCCAGCATTACATCCGGTCAAACGTGTCCGTGTTGGCATCGGCAGGCGGCGTGGGCAAGACGTCCATGCAAATCGTGGAGGCGCTGGCAATTTGCACCGGCAGGCCGCTGCTCGGTGAGCCCGTGCACGAGCAGTGCAACGTGTGGATTATCAACCTCGAAGATCCGCTGGAGGAGCTTCAGCGCAGGGTCGCGGCGGCGATGATGCACTACAACGTCACGGCCGACGAAATCCGGGGTAAGTTGTTTCTGGATGCGGGCCGCGACATGAACATCATATTCGCCAGACAGGATCGCGAGGGCATCACCGTCGACGACGCGCTGGTCGACTATCTGACGGCCAAGATTTCGGAGAACAGCATCGGGCTGGTCTCGATTGACCCGTGGGTCGCGGCGACCGGCATCAACGAGAACGACAACGTCGCAATGAACGCCGCCGTCGGGGCTGTGCGTGCCGTGTGTGACGTCACAGACTGCGCCGCCTCCCTCGTGCACCACATCCGCAAGGGGAACGGGGACGACGCCAACGTCGACAGCATCCGGGGCGCCGGCTCACTACTCGGCGCAGCCCGCGCAGCTCGCGTCATAAATCGCGTGTCTATGGAGGATGCGCTCAAGCTGGGCGTGTCCGAGACCGAGGCGCTGGGCATATTCCGGGTAGACGACGGCAAGTCTAACATGGCGCCGCCGGCAGCGAAGGCGGTGTATCGGCGCATGGTCGGCGTGCAGCTGCCAAACAAAGAATATGTGGGTGTGGCTGAGCCGTTCTCCATGCCTGACCTTTTCGACGGGGTGAGCGCCAAGGACGCGATGAAGGTGCAGCGTGACGTCGGGCAGTGCGCCCAGCGCGGCGAGTTTATGCGCCAGAACCCGCAGGCAAAGCAGTGGGTCGGCAACATCGTGGCCGAAGTGCTCGGGCTGGACGTGGACAAGAAGCACGAGAAGGCCAAGATCAACGCAATCGTCAAGAAGTGGATCGAGACAGACGTGCTGCGCATCGAGCGTGAGAAGGACCAGCGCACGGGGCGTGAAGTGCCGGTGGTGGTCGTGGGGACGTGGATCACAGGCGAGGAGGCCGGTCTATGATTAAGGCGTGTGGGTATAAGACGTGCTGCAACTTCTTCACGCTGGGGCGGAAAAAGAAATTCTGCTCGACGCGGTGCAATTTGAACGATGGCAGGCAGGCGTGGGAGCTTCGCAACGCCGGGGCGTATAAAGCTGGCGAAAACAAGCGCAGAAAGAAGAGGTACGAAGCCGACGCGGAGTACCGCCAAAAATGCGTAGATCGCTCTAGCGAAACCTACCAGAAGCTGACGTCGGGTCAACGTAGGCAGCGCAGCCAAGATCAACGTGATCGCAACCCGGACGCCCATCGTGAATACATGCGAAACTATATGGCGGATCGCGCCGCCGGTGATGTGGAGTTTAAGCTCAAAGGAGTGCTGCGCGCTAGGGTGAGGGCTGCGGTCACACGCGGCGGCGGAGAGAAGTCACGAAAAACAATGCAGCTCGTGGGCTGCTCTGTGCCGAAACTACGCCAGCACTTAGAGGCGCAGTTCACAGACGGCATGACGTGGGACAATCACGGCGAGTGGCACATAGACCACATCAAGCCGTGCGCTTCGTTTGACCTGACAGACGCAGAACAGCAACGCGAGTGTTTCAATTACACGAATTTGCAGCCACTGTGGGCCAAGGATAATCTGTCTAAGGGGGCGAAGACGCTGTGACGGAATTCGATGACAAGGCGGCAATGGACCTCGAGGACGAGGATCTCATCATGGCGATATACTGGTCCGACATATTCAGAGCCTGCGCCATCGAGTTTGAACCCGGCCTCATGCAGCCGCGCACCGTCGAGGAGCGGATGCGCGTGCAGGAAGTTATCGTGGCAACCATGCAATGCTTGGAGCACGCATTGGTGCGCCTCGACGGCCAGATGGTGGAGGTGCGCAGTGGTGCGGAGCTGTTGCATTAATACTTCCACACTTACCACACTTGTGGTGTGGGGAGGTGTGGAGAGTGTGGAGAATAAGGCCATTTCACGTTCCACACCACCACCCGCTATTGTATAGCGTGGTGTGGTGTGGTGTGTGGTGGCGTTTTAAATTGGGTGTGGTTAACATTGGCAGCGAAGGGGGAGTAGTATCATGGCAACGAAGGTGAGTGGGAAAGCAAAGGCGGGATATGCGAAGGCGCGCAAAGACCGTGGGACGTTTGAGACTGGCACGCAGAGCAAGCCGATCTCGAGGCAGGTAGATGGTCAGCTGGCGCCGTTAGATCGTAAGGCGCGGGAGAAGACGTTGAAGTGGGGTGACAGTCTGCCGGGTCTCGTGAGCCCTGAGCTCGCTGGACGTTTTGAGGCGGCGTATGACGCGTTGAGGGCGAAGGTGGAAGCGGATGACGTCGTGGCGGTCAACCAGATTGCGACGCAGCTGATACGCGCTTGGGACGTGTTGGAGGCAGAGGCGGAGGCTAACGGGCATCAGCCTGTGGGTCGTCACGCATATTGCATCGAGATCGCCAGCGGCAACATCGTGTGCATCGCGCTGCATGACGCGGCTGGCATTAGGCGTGAACATCCAGAGTGGTTGGTGTATGATATGATCGACGCAGCAATCGTGCTCGGGAACAACTTTAGTAGCGAGTTCATCGCGGAGACGCTGAAACAGTTTCCAGAGGCAAAGGTGACGCGGTGCATCGGCCCAGCGAACAGCACGTTTGACGTTGAGCTGGGCGACGAGATACCGTTTTGAGAGGAGACGTTTAGATGGGTGCAATTGGCAAGGCTAAGATGGCAGCGCTGGAAGCTGCCGGTGAGGACGAGATCTTCGGCATGATCGCAGCGGGCAAGAACGCGTCCGACGTGATCGCTCATTACGATGTGGGTTGGAGCCTGTTTCACAAGTGGGTCGCGTCCGGCGAGGGCAGAGCTCAGCGATACGACGAGGCCAAGCAGATGGCTGGTCACTACTACGCGTCGCAGGCTCAGAAGATTGCAGACGAGATCCACCAGCACGAGGCGAGCGTGAACAGCGCGAAGCTGGCGGTCGACGTGCTGAAGTGGAAGGCGGCTAAGGCGTCGCCAGAGTATGACACAAGGCAGCGTGACGTCGCGATCAATATCAGCG
>Ga0222715_10001845_pt1 | contig 19878 bp, 34 predicted proteins | sample C33_9DmetaG_FD_165056 | JGI IMG/M metagenome (GOLD analysis project Ga0222715, IMG submission 165056) | Estuarine water microbial communities from San Francisco Bay, California, United States - C33_9D | ecosystem: Environmental > Aquatic > Marine > Unclassified | place: USA: California... | reverse complement strand
CGCGACTCTTATGACACCCTCAAAGAAGCGCGTCAGAACCTCTGTAGGTTTGACGGCACTAAACACACCGAGAAGGTGGTGGGCTAACAACCACCGAAGCCACGGCGAAGCCGTTGATAGCAGCGAAAGTTAAAACACAATAAACCAAAATAAAACGATTATGGAAAATAACGAAACAACAGAAACCAAACCAAGCTCTAGCGGTCGGATTCAGCGGCTTGTTAGCTTAATTTTATCTATTCAGACGGAGGATCTTTACCACCCCGAATCTCCAGGGGTAAAAGTTCAGGTTACTCGCTCACGATTTGGGCGATGGGTTAAGCCAGCAGAATTTGCGACGCATAGGGAAACAATCAAATCCTATATTAGCTAACAGCAAGCGACGTCACGGTGAAGCAGATTGAGTCCATCCCCCTTGTTCTCCATCTTAATTTTTACGACTTATGAAATACCAAAAGAAACCAGTAATAATCGAAGCCCTTGAATGGGACGGAAGTTCTCACAGACCCATGTTTGACTTCCTAGACGGAACGCACCGAAGTCACATGGCGGCGGAGGGCGCTAATTTCTACATAGATCACAGCAAGGTTGAAGGGGGGTTAGTCATCAAGACGCTTGAAGGCGAACACCTCGCCAACATAGGCGACTGGATCATCAAAGGCGTAGAGGGCGAGTTCTACCCATGCAAGCCTGCAATCTTTGAGAAAACCTACGATCCAGTTTCTTTGGAGAACGATCAAGGTGACTCACAGAGTCCCGACCAATAAACTTATGAACGACTGAGGACAGGCGCAGAGCGGAGCGAAGTTGCTCTGCATGTGCTTGTTATCCAAATTTAATTTATGAGCAGACTAAGAAACATACACAGAATAGGAAAATGGAATATGAGGGGAGGACACGGCAACATCTACCGCTATAACGACGCAGACCATAAACACCGTATGGGAAGCTGTAAGTGGCTCCCCAAAGACGGCGACTTGTGTTTGCGGGTGCGGGATTCGGGCGACTGCTTCCATGACTACATCGCACTACGGGAAACCACAGCGGGGCAGTGGGGAAAAGTTGGAGAATTTGGAGCCTACATCTTTGGTGAAGCTGTCCGCAAACTGGATGAACGCACGTTTCACCTTGCTTGCGCTGGCGATCCCATTTCTTTGCCGAACGACTAAATTCTGACACGCGAAGCGTTGGCAGCAATGCCTTGTTCGCATTCTTAATTATGAAAACGACGATACACAAAGCTAACTACAAGGACAAGGTTGAGCGATACGCAGGGTTCGGGCAATACGAACTCATCCCCACAACGATCTGCCGAGGTGGTAAGGGATATTGGTCTAAGCGACCACCACGGGGAGAACTCGCTAGAAACTGGAAGGACGTGACTTGCAAAAACTGCCTTCGTCATTCTCCTGCGAACGCTGGTGATGACTCATGACCACCAAACCAATGACTATGAAAAGAGCAATTTGGATTATTAAATACATCTATTATGTGAGAAAGCTAATGCCTTATATTAGCGGTAAGTCAGCATGGAGAATGAGTCGGCATACAAGATTTTTATTCGTAATGGGGTATTCCCCACAGGCAGTAGCTAAGTATGATAGAGACGTAACTGAGAACAAAATAAAGCCTTATGTTTTTTAGCATAACGACCAATGAATGCGACCGACCAAACATCCACCAAAAAGCCGACTAACCACGATAAATCTATGACAACACAAGAAACCACACGGCAATCCAGCAAATCACGAAAACCCCAATGGGTAAGGGATTGCCAGCAACGCCTTGTTCGCTTTTTTGGTGGATACACGAAAGAGGATCTCAAGGAAGCTGTAAAAATATCATACGCCAACGGAGCCAACACAACAGGTCACGACATGATCGACGTATGCTCATGGCACTGGAATAAATTTGGAACCCGTTACGACACATGAGAGAATCATATGACATATTCACGGCATGCAAGGAGGGCGAGCGATACAAAATCAAGTGTTTCGACTTCTGGAAGTATGTAATTCCCGACACGATCCTCACAGTCAAGTGGTGGTTTAAAAATAGGAAAGCTAACGTCTAAATTTAGCCACGCCATGAGAAAACTTTTAATTAAACCCTCCAACGATGCATGGCGTTGGATACAATGCCTTGTTCGGTTGTTTCTTATTGAATACCACGAGAGCGAATTACGCAGGGCGTGCAGGAATGGAGAGATAGGGACGATGATGCACCACGCTAAAAAATCCCTTAAATATATAAAATGATTATTACCGCTAACGATTTAACGGCAAATAGCATAAGGAACACTGATATAATAATAGTATGAATAATACGACAATGTGCGGCTGCGGAAAGCCGGTAGAATTAGCTCGATTAGAATTAGGACTAAAGAGGTGTAAAGAATGCGCATTTAGTAACGATGTTGAGCGTCCTAGAGGGGTCCGTATATGGGATCACAAGACAGGAGGAGAGATTCAGATAATGTCTGCAGACTCTTGGAAAAAGAACAAGGCTTACTTTGTACCTTCGGGTGCTAGAAGTTGTGTTAAGAATTTTAGCAAGAATATCGCAGTCTAGCACATGCTGGTTAAAGTTGACCTTTTTTGGAACTATCATATACTAATAGTAGATGAGATATACATTAAGCAAACTAAACTATAACGAGTGGAATGATGCGCTCGACCTATATTTGAAATATAAAGAACGTAAGCCATCAGGTAAGTGGCATGATTGGTATATGGGTAGAGTAAAGCATGTTGAGAGACTTCGTGAAATGGAAGATCAATTCCCGAACATTGAAGAGAGTGATATCATCGGAGAGTTCGATGTTATTGACGAGAAGGATAACCTGAACTTTAACTAATGAAAATAACAATAGAGCATTGCGGTAACAAGATTGCAATAGAAACTGAAGACGATGAGATTGCTATCTACGAACTAGTTGACCACCTGTATGGCTTATGCGTGGCAACCGGTTACCATGCAGACAGTGTAGCTGGTGCATTTATGGATAAAGGTTGTGACTTATCAGAAGTGAGAGAATCTCGAGATGAGTTACCCGATCCTGCTGTACAAAATTGGCTCAGCGTAGATATTGAGCCATTTGACGGTCTACTGAGAGATGATATAAATAATAAAGGATAGATGAAAAAGAAAAAATGGCTAATAGATGATAGTGGTACAGAGGTTATAATTGAGGCATTGACTATGTGGGGTGCTTTAGGTATTCACTTTACAGGTGACCGGTTTGGATTGCATAACGAATGGCAGTTTACAACAACAAAGACGGGCTGGATTCTAGCTGTCGATGGATCTGGACGTAAGTTCGGTAGAAACAAGATCAAACTAAAAGAGATTGTAAATTAGAGACGGGTTGACTCAGTGATGCATTGTGCATGCTGCAAGGACAATCATGCCTAACAAGGGTGATTATAATATATATAAGGTTACTATCGTATGTAATACTATGTACATCTAACGTATCTTACACGCAGTATTTATACAAATAAAGAGGGACAATCAGCTGATCACCCCCCCTTTTTGTTGTTATGAGTAATTTTTTACTGCATCATTCCACCCATGGGTGATCCCATTTCGTGAGGCATTTCAGCACTAGTCGAGGATGGTTCTTCTACAATTAAGCATTCAGTAGTCAGTAGCATTCCGGCTACTGAACCAGCATTCTGTAGAGCAGACCTCGTCACTTTCGTCGGATCCACAATACCAGCTTCAAGTAAGTCAACGTACTCATCTGTTGATACATTGTAGCCTAGGCCTGATTCAAATATCTTAAGAACAATTTGCGAACCATCTACGCCAGCATTCTTACATAGCTGTCTAATTGGTGCCTCAACCGCATTCACTACTAGTTTAGCGCCAATAGCTTCATCACCCTCAAGAGAATCTGCAGCATCAGCAACTGCACACTTAGCTTTAAGCAACGCGGTACCACCACCCGGCACAATACCCTCCTCTGCTGCTGCTCTTGTAGCGGCTAGTGCGTCATCTACTCTATCTTTCTTCTCTTTCATCTCAGGTTCTGTCTGCGCACCTACGCTAATAACACCAATACCTCCTGATAGTTTAGCTAGTCGCTGTTGTAGCTGGTCTCGGTCGAATTCAGTACTAGACTGTTTAATCATTTCCTTAATTAGATCGATACGCGCTGCAATCGCTGTATCTGCACCACCACCATCTACGATCGTAGTAGCTTCACTCGTGACCGTTACCTTACGAGCCTTACCAAGATGCTCGAGCTTAACATTCTCTAGTCGAAGAGTATCATCACTAGTTATAACAGACCCTCCAGTAAGTGCCGCTATATCATATAGTGAGTCGCGCCGTCTATCTCCAAAGCCTGGAGACTTGACCGCTGCGACGTTCAGTGTACCTCTCAACTTATTTACAACAAGTGCAGAGAGTGCTTCACCTTCAACATCCTCAGCAAGAATAAGCAGAGGGTCATTCTTTTTAGCAACTAGCTGTAAGAGTGGTAGTAGCTCGTTTAAATTAGTAATCTTCTTCTCACATAGTAGAATTAAAGCATTGTCAAACGATACACCCATACTTGCTGCATCTGTTACAAAGTGTGGGCTCAGATAACCTCTATCAAATTGCATACCCTCAACAACGTTCAGTGTAGTTTCTAGGCCAGAGCCTTCCTCAACAGTAATAGTACCATCACCGCCTACCTTTTCCATTGCATTAGCGATAATATCACCAACGTCCTTATCCCAGTTAGCAGATACAGTCGCAATCTGGCGAATATCATTCATATCTTTAACTGGCTTACTAATTGCTTTAATGCTATCAACAGCTGCAGCTACTCCTTTATCAATACCTCTCTTGACAAATACAGGGTTAGATCCAGCCGCTACACTCTTGAGACCTTCCTGGTAGATTGCTTCAGCGAGTACTGTAGCAGTTGTTGTACCGTCACCAGCACTATTAGCAGTTCGACTAGCGACCTCATGTACCATCTGGGCACCCATATTTTCGAATGGGTCTGATAATAAAACTTCTTTAGCGACTGAGACGCCGTCTTTAGTTACAGCAGGTACACCAAACGATTTCTCGATCATTACATTCCGACCTTTAGGCCCTAGTGTAACCTTAACAGCTTTAGCTAGCGTCTTAACACCAGTTAGAATCTTTTTACGACCATCATCGTCAAATAAAATTTGTTTACTCATATATATTATTTTATAACCTAAAAGTAAAAAATCAATATCACTCTTGGTACTTTATACCATATTGGTGAGTTTGTCGTAGTACAGGCTGATGATATTTCAACCGCTGATAAACAAAAGCTAGAAGGTTATACAGCATGGAAGTGGGGTATGGTTGATGAACTACCAAGTGATCACCCCTACAAGTCTGCAGCACCTACTGTTACTGATGTAGAGTTTAGAAATAAGCTGTACGAAACCTCTACTGAAGAAGGTACAGAGAGGTTTCGTAGATTATTTGAGCTTGGTTTTGTTGGTTAATTGACTACAGTTAATTTACCCAATCAATATTATTTGAGTTTAACTGAGCCATCTTTAGCTATAGTGTGAGCTGGAATAGCTGCAACTTTAGCAAGGATTTCATCGAGGTCTGATTGGTAATCTCCACCAGCCAGTTGCTCTACTAGGAAAGCGATAGTTGCAGTATTGAGAGCAAAAGCCGCTCCTGCATCAGTTCCAAGCGCAGTAAGTACAGCCGCTGGATCAGGTGCATTCCAAATAGTGTCCAGCCCTTGATTTACGCTTCGAATCATCTGTTCAGTTGATCTGTTAGCTATGTTAATTACACGGGAGGCACGACGGGTTTCATCTGCTGGTTGAGCAGGGGGTGTTGTTTTATTTAGGATAGACATTGTTTGTTTATTTATTGTTTAGGTTGAGCTATTAGGTTTAATATAATGCAGACGCTCTACTGGATTACTTGGTTCTCCAAAACTCGGAACCTGAGAATTTATCAACGAGTTCTTTTCCTAGAATCTCGATAGAGTCATCCCTAACGGGCTTGACCTCTTGACGGATAGTGTGTAGATCCATACCTCCATGAACAGAGTCATCCTCGTGAGTGTATTGAGCTACTGATTTAAAATCGTGTGTGAAATGTTTAATACCTAAGAAGTCATAAACATCCTGCATCGTCTTTTCTGGATCATGTGTTAGGGATTCGAACTCTACTAGATGAAGGCGATCACCATAACCACGATGATATGCATCCTTTAGTCTGTCATAAGCCAGACCTAACACACTGCTATTTTGCAACTGTTGGTCTGTTCTTCCTTGCACAGTTTGACTCGCAACATATTCACCATCTTGTTGTCCTGTTGCAACCTGCTTACGGTGTAGCTTTTCTAAGCTAGAAAGTATTTGTGGAATGCTTCTAACTGGAACTAAAACTTTTGCTTTCTCGTCAGTAATGAACTCTAGCATCTCTAACATAGAAGTCCATCCACGACCCTTGTCGATAATAATAGGTCTTTCTGTATTGTGGTAGGAATTAAGTGAAGCTGATAACACTCTCTTGAGATTCTTCTTATCAGATAGATCCTTGCTCGCTCTATGCTCAATGAGTTTATCCCAATTATTCTTTATACCAAAAAGAACATCATGACAACCACTAGTAGGTGTTGTGTGAATGTCAGGATTTTGAGCCAGAATGTTAGCTAAGAGTGTAGAACCTGCTCTTGGTAGACCACATATATAATTAATTGTTCTCATTACATATATTATATATTATATTTTTAGGTAGTCCACTTATTATTATAATTACTCAAAGGTTGAAGCAAGGATGAGCAAGTCATCGACCTTTTCTTGTGACCAGCCCAGATAAGTTACTGCACCTACAAAAAGTGCGTTGTCAGATTTGAACTCAGAAGCATGCTCCCAGCCGTCTTTAATGTTAGGATCATCTGACCCATTAACCAATGCATCCACTGCGGCTCTATCTTCTGGTGATTCGTTGAGCGCTTGTCTGAGTTGGTAGTTTGTCACAGACTTAGGCACAACTGGTGCAACCGCAGGACGCGGGACAACTTTGATCTCGTCATCAACGATTTGCAAAGTCTCGGTAGCTGTATCAAACTCCAAATCGCTTGAGCGGATCTCATTCAGCGGCGTAACTGTGCGCTTTGGAAACGGGCTTTCATCCGTCTCGTCAATCGTAGTTTCAAATTTGAGCATCCGTTTGTGCGGATTGCATTGGATCATGTAGCCCGTTAGGGAGTTGAATAGGTATGTTTTCATAAGTTTGTTTGGTTAGCCGGCAGTAGTAATCATTACCGATGCTCCGCTTGGGAATATGTCAGGAAGAACTAAATCGTTACCTAGAACCATCAAGTTCGTGCTGGGTGTTAACTGAAAGTTTAAACTGTTCTCTCCATTGACCTCGATGGTGTAGAAGTTTATCATGAACGACGGGTGTTGGGTGGTGGGTATAAGTGCATTGACGGGAACCCACCCGACCCCGACCGTTCCAAATTCTTCCACGGTGACACCGTTCACCTCGAAGGGGCCGTCAAATGCACCATCATAGACAGTCAAATAAACCATGTTCTTGATCGTGACCCACAGGGTACTTCCTGATGTATTATATTGTGGTGAATTGTAGACTTCACATGCGCGTGTCTTAACCAATCCATCATCAGCTATCGTTCCTTGACCAATGCCCGCAAGTGCGTCATAGGCAGTCCATCCCGTAGCGTCAGCAGGGTGAACAGTAGAGGCACACAGGTCTGATTGAAAGAAGTAGCCCATCTGGTAGCCTATTTGCCACCTAGATCCATCATGCACAACATAAGCGGAATAATAACCCCCATCATCATCCCTGACAAACTGACCATCAGTCTCATGCCAGAAAAAAGCACCAGAAACAGAGTTGTTTCCGTCTGAAACAGAACTTCTTGGATTGCCATCACTAGAAATAATAAAGCCACGTTTAATGTCTGGTAGTGGTGATGGTGGTAGTTGCTCAATGCGTCCACCCTCGCCAACGATCTTAACCTGCTGATCGTCTGGCAGGTTGGTTAGAAGTTGTTTCTCGTCGTTGTCGTTGACCAAGATTGTGCCGTCATGCTTCCAGTTGCGAGGTTCGTAAACGGTTAAATCACCCGTTGTAATCTCACCTCTTGTCATACCAACACTGACATCAGTCCAGTCACCCACCACGTCAGCGGGGTGAACGGAAGCATCACACACAGGAGAACCGAACAAATCATCTGAATGGTGCTGAAGAATCCACTTGGTTCCGTTATGCGTTATGTGGTTTGTAAATTCTGCCAAATCTAAAAACTCAAATCGTGAGTTTGTAGCGTTCCAAACCCAGAGATCAGAATCGCCTGTAAAACTATAATTAGGATTAGAAGCAGGATTCTCCCTATCATTGTAAGGATTACCACGATCCGAGATCTTGAAGCTCTGTTGGATCGCTGGAACGTGACCTGTTTTTTCAAGCACCTGACCCGTGTCCTCGGTCTTATAAACCGTGCCGACTGCCACACCTGTCAGGGCATAGGCGGCTTCTTTGTTGGCGATAGATGTATAACCGCCAGGACCTCCTGTATAATCTGTTTTAATTGCCATATATTTTTATTTATTTAAATTGTTTACCCTACTTGTGTTATGTCTATTCTAGCAGACCAGTTTAAATCAGTTGAAGCAACACCAATACCTTGTATTTTCAAAGCATTGTTCGTATTGTCTGCCGTGATTGCTATAGACGCTCCAAGTGAACCAACATCACGATCTGCTCCTACACCTACCACTCCATCCAATGTTGTTGTACCACCATCGTTGTATATGAGACCTTGACGAACCCACATTTGTATTTTTGAACTCGTACTGTCTTTAGTAATAATAGTTGCTGTAAATGCCCATGCAGTATCTGTAGGTATGTTGATTCTATTAGTTGCTGATTCTGTGTTACCGCCGAGTGTTAAAGTTCTTGGTGTTGCATCTGAAGTGCTAGTCTTGGCTACAGAGTCGATGATACGAGCATCGTTACCACCACCATGCACTCTTGAGTAATCTAGAGTGTTGTTCCCCGCTTCGTATCCACTGATTACACTGTAGTTTCCACTGTTGCTGACGTTGTTTTTACCGCTAATTGAACTGTAATCTCCAGAGTTAGAGTAATTACTTCTACCACTAATTGTTGACCAGTCTCCAGAGTTATTGTGATTGAATTCACCACTGATTAAGCACTTATTTCCAGAGTTAGAGGTGTTACTATTGCCGCTAATTAAGCAGTGTGTTCCAGAGTTGGTGTGGTTATTATTACCGCTAATTGAACAGTGTGTTCCAGAGTTAGAGTAGTTACCAGAACCACTAATTAAACAGGAGTCACCAGAGTTAGAGTAGTTGTAAAAACCACTAATTGAACAGGTCTCACCAGAGTTAGTGTTGTTACGAGAACCACTAATTGAACTGTAATCTCCAGAGTTAGTGTGGTTACTATCGCCACTAATTGTTGACCAGTCTCCAGAGTTAGTGTGATTGAATTCACCACTGATTAAGCACATATTTCCAGAGTTAGAGGTGTTACTATTGCCGCTAATTAAGCAGGAGTCACCAGAGTTAGAGTGGTTGTAAAAACCACTAATTGAACAGTATGTTCCAGAGTTAGAGTAGTTACCAGAACCACTAATTAAACAGGAGTCACCAGAGTTAGTGTCGTTATAATAACCACTAATTGAACAGTAATCTCCAGAGTTAGAGTAGTTATTAGCACCACTAATTAAACAGTGTGTTCCAGAGTTAGTGTGGTTGTAATAACCACTAATTGAACAGCGTGTTCCAGAGTTAGTGTTGTTATTATAACCACTAATTGAACAGGAGCCACCAGAGTTAGAGTGGTTATTAAAACCACTAATTGAACTGTAATCTCCAGAGTTAGTGTAGTTACTATCGCCACTAATTGAACAGTAGTGACCACTGTTGGAGTAGTTACCAGAACCACTGATTAAGCACTCATCTCCAGAGTTAGTGTTGTTATTATAACCACTAATTAAACAGTATGTTCCAGTGTTGGAGGAGTTGTAGTAACCACTAATTGAACTGTAATCTCCAGAGTTGCTACTGTTGCCATACCCACTAATTGTGCAATGAGTTCCACTGTTAGAGGAGTTGTCGAATCCACTAATTAAGGTGTGTGTTCCAGTGTTAGAGTAGTTATTAGAACCACTAATTGAACAATAGTTTCCCTCATTGTTATTGTTATATTCACCGCTAATTGAACAGTGTGTTCCAGAGTTGCTGTAGTTGCTAGAACCACTAATTGAACTATAGTTTCCAGTGTTAGAGTGGTTTAAATAACCACTAATTGAACACCAGTTTCCAGAGTTAGAGTGGTTTAAATAACCACTAATTGAACTATAGCTACCAGAGTTATCGTTGTTTAAAAAACCACTAATTGAACTATAGTAGCCAGAGTTAGAGTAGTTTAAACCACCGCTAATTAAACTACTGTTACCAGAGTTAGTGGTGTTACTATTACCGCTAATTGAACAGTAACTTCCAGTGTTGTTATTGTTAGAGGCTCCGCTAATTAAACTATCTGCTCCTGTGTTAGCTCCTCCACTAGTAGGGTCTGTTGCACCTTTTAATATCACACCACCACCCTCTACCTTAGTAGGTATCAGTGATGATCTAACAACTTTATCTGCTGCGCTCGACCAACCTGCAGCTACTTCTGCGGCGGTAGCTAGTTCAACCAAACCTTTGGCTGTTTCCGTAGCAGTAACTACACCAAGGTTGTTGCGAGCATCTGCATTGTTTACACTTCGGAGAAAAGTATCAATGTCTGTTGTTACTGTAATATCTGCCATATTATTATTTAATTAAAGTTCCTGCGGATGATATGGAGTAATAAGATATCATTACTTATCTTGATGGTGTGTTACTATAAAATTGTGTCCTAATATATATGTCACCAGTACCAGTGGCACTTATCTCATCACTATTAGTAACGCCTCTAAAAGTAAAGCTTTCTGTATTACCTAATACAAATGCATTTGCAGCATCACTATAACCACTATCATTGACAGTAATATCAGCACCAGTCCTATTAACTATAATAACTTCAGAACAACTTTGATCTACAAGTTTAGTTAAACCAGCTAGTGTAATCTTATACGATCTACATTTGTTTAAATTTACATATTCCATAATATTATTTATACAGCCTCGTAGCTCTTATCAGTCAGTATGGTATCTTTTTTTACTATAGAGGTGGTATATGCTAATAATCCGTAAGCAAGATATACGCCATGTAAGCTAGCATTATTATTGTTATCATTAGAAAGATGTCATTCATAATAGTATTTAACACCGGAACACCGATATAATGATAGTATGAACAAGCAACTCCCTGATGCACCGACACTAGAGCTATTCGATGAAGTTAAGATAAAGCCAGGTGTGTATCCAGGCTACTCGACAGGTGATAATACAGTCGAGGATGAGTATATTGTCGTTAAAAAGTACTCTGTTGAGTTAGGAGGGTATGATACAGCGTTCGTTGATATCCTTAGATTTTCAGATGTACCCGGTGAGCGTATTGAAGGCCTGGGTCTAGACCCTTTGGAAAGAATCATAGCCGCTCCACGTTGGCATAAACCATACATACTTTCCTTCCCGGCTGAGAACATCATACATTTAAAATGAAACAATATCATATAGACCACTACTTCAATCCCTCTATCATACAATAGAAATAACAAAGTAGAAGTAACTCTTGAGGATATCGCAAAAGCTATGAACATTGATGTTGACAAGCTTCGTATTAAGGAACTCTAATATAATAATAGTATGCAAGAGTACGTAGTAAAAGTAAACGACAACGGTTATAAGGAATGGTATCAAGATGGTAAGTTTCACCGTCTAGACGGTCCTGCTGTTGAATGGTCTAGTGGCGGTAAGGAATGGTATCAAAATGGTAAGTTTCACCGCCTAGATGGACCTGCTGTTGAATTGGCTAATGGTGATAAGGCTTGGTATCAAAACGATAAACTCCATCGGGTAGACGGTCCTGCTGTTGAAGATGCTGATGGCTATAAGGAATGGCACATCGAAGGTAAAGAACTTAGCGAGGAAGAATTCAATGCTCGTAACAAAGTAGAAGTAACTCTTGAGGATATTGCTAAAGCTATGAATATCGACATTGATAAGCTTCGTATTAAGGAACACTGATATAATAATAGTATGCAGGAATATAAAGTAAAAGTAAAAGACAACGGCGATAAGTATTGGTATCAAAACAATGAGCTTCATCGGTTAGACGGTCCTGCAGTTGAATGGTCTACTGGCGATAAGGAATGGCATCAAAATGGTAAGTGTCATCGGTTAGACGGACCTGCTATTGAACGTTCTAATGGTAATAAGTCTTGGTGGCAGAACGATCAGCTTCATCGGTTAGACGGTCCTGCTGTTGAATTGGCTAGTGGCAGTAAGTTTTGGTGGCAAAATGGTAAGTGTCATCGGTTAGACGGCCCTGCTATTGAATATGTTAATGGTGATAAGGCTTGGTACATCGAAGGTAAGAAACTTACCGAAGAAGAATTTAACAATAGAAATAACAAAGTAGAAGTAACTCTCGAAGATATTGCTAAAGCTAAGAACATCGGCGGCCGATGTTACATCGACGTTGATAAGCTTCGTATTAAGGAACACTGATATAATTATAGTATGCAAGAGTACGTAGTAAAAGTAAAAGACAACGGTAATAGAGAATGGTATCAAAACAATGAGCGGCATCGGATAGACGGCCCTGCTATTGAACGTTCTAATGGCGATAAGCACTGGTATCAAGATGGTAAGCTTCATCGGATAGACGGTCCTGCAGTTGAACATGCTAATGGATATAAGGCTTGGTATCAAAATGGTGAGCTTCATCGGTTAGATGGACCTGCTATTGAATATGCTAATGGTGATAAGGCTTGGTATCAAAATGATAAGTGTCATCGGTTAGACGGGCCTGCTGTTGATTATGCTAATGGCAATAAGGCTTGGTATATTGAAGGTAGAAAACTTACTGAAGAAGAATTTAATAATCGTAACAAAGTCGAAGTAACTCTTGAGGATATCGCAAAAGCAATGAACATCGATGTAAAGAAACTTCGTATTAAGGAATAAGATTATGCAAGAATATAGAGTAGAAGTAAACGACAACGGCGATAAGTGGTGGCGGCAAAATGGTAATCTTCATCGATTAGATGGACCTGCCATTGAACGTTCTAATGGTAGTAAGTCTTGGTGGCAAAATGGAAGGCGTCATCGTGAAGACGGTCCTGCAGTTGAATTGGCTAGCGGCGATAAGTTTTGGCGGCAAAACGATCAGCTTCATCGGTTAGACGGTCCTGCTATTGAATATGCTAATGGTAATAAGGCTTGGTATATTGAAGGTAAAAAACTTACCGAAGAAGAGTTTAATAATCGTAATAAAGTCGGGGTAACTCTGGAAGATATCGCCGAAGCAATGAACATCGATGTTGATAAGCTTCGCATTAAGGAACACTAATATAATAAGATTATGCAAGAATATAAAGTAAAAGTAAATACAGCCGGTACTATAGAATGGTATCAAAATGATAAGCTTCATCGGTTAGACGGACCCGCTATTGAATATGCTAATGGCTATAAGTTTTGGTATCAAAATGATAAGCTTCATCGGTTAGACGGTCCTGCTGTTGAATATGCTAATGGATATAAGGTTTGGTATCAAAATGACAAGCGTCATCGTGAGGATGGACCTGCTTGTGAATATGCTGATGGTGATAGGTATTGGTTTATTGAAGGTAAAGAACTTAGCGAAGAAGAATTTAACAATAGAAATAACAAAGTAGAAGTAACTCTCTCAGACATTGCTTTAGCAATGAACATCGACGTTGATAAGCTTCGCATTAAGGAATAAGATTATGCAAGAATATAGAGTAGAAGTACAAGACAGTGGTAATATAGAATGGCGTCAAAATAATAAACGTCACCGTCTAGATGGTCCTGCTCGTGAATATGCTAATGGCGATAAGCTTTGGTATAAAAATGGTGAGCGGCATCGTCTAGACGGTCCTGCTGTTGAAGGTGCTGATGGATATAAGGCTTGGTATCAAAATGGTAAGCGTCATCGGTTAGACGGTCCTGCTATTGAGTATGCTAGTGGCAATAAGTCTTGGTATATAGAAGGTAAAGAACTTACCGAAGATGAGTTTAACAGTATAAACAATGTAGAGGTAACTCTTGAGGACATTGCTAAAGCAATGAACATCGACGTTGACAAGCTTCGTATTAAGGAACACTAATATAATTATAGTATGCAAGAATATAGAGTAGAAGTATATGTTGATGGCGCTAAGATATGGTATCAAAATGGTAAGCTTCATCGGTTAGACGGCCCTGCTATTGAGTATGCTAGTGGCAATAAGGAATGGTTTATTGAAGGTAAAGAACTTAGCGAAGAAGAGTTCAATGCTCGTAACAATGTTGAGGTAACTCTCGAAGATATCGCCGAAGCAATGAACATCGACGTTGACAAGCTTCGTATTAAGGAACTCTGATATAATTATAGTATGCAAGAATATAAAGTAAAGGTAAACGACAATGGTGATAAGGCTTGGTATCAAAATGGTAAACGTCACCGTCTAGACGGTCCTGCTATTGAACGTTCTAATGGATATAAGGCTTGGTATCAAAATGGTAAGTGTCATCGGTTAGACGGCCCTGCTATTGAAAGTTCTAATGGTGATAAGTCTTGGTGGCGGAACGATCAGATTCATCGGTTAGACGGTCCTGCTGTTGAATATGCTAATGGTGATAAGGAATGGTACATCGAAGGTAAAGAACTTACCGAAGAAGAGTTTAATAATCGTAATAAAGTCGAAGTAACATTGCAAGACATTGCTAAAGCAATGAACATCGATGTAAAGAAACTTCGTATTAAGGAATAAGATTATGCAAGAATATAGAGTAAAAGTAAAAGACAACGGTACTAGAGAATGGTTTCAAAACGATAAGTTTCACCGTCTAGACGGTCCTGCTGTTGAATGGTCTAGTGGAAGTAAGACTTGGTATCAAAATGGTGAGCGTCACCGTCTAGATGGTCCTGCTTTTGAAGATGCTAATGGTGATAAGGCTTGGTATCAAAATGATAAGCTTCATCGGGTAGACGGTCCTGCTGTTGAAGATGCTGATGGCTATAAGGAATGGCACATCGAAGGTAAAGAACTTAGCGAGGAAGAATTCAATGCTCGTAATAAAGTCGAAGTAACTCTGGAAGATATCGCTAAAGCTATGAACATTGATGTTGACAAGCTTCGTATTAAGGAACACTGATATAATAATAATATGCAAGAGTACGTAGTAAAAGTAAACGACAACGGTGATAAGGCTTGGTATCAAAATGGTAAGCTTCATCGTCTAGATGGACCTGCTTGCGAATATGTTAGTGGCGCTAAGCGCTGGTATCAAAATGGTAATCTTCACCGTCTAGACGGCCCTGCTGTTGAAGATGCTGATATATATAATGCTTGGTGGCAAAATGGTAAGCGGCACCGTCTAGATGGACCTGCTGTTGAACGTTCTAATGGCGATAAGTATTGGTATCAAAATGATGAGCTTCATCGTGAAGATGGTCCTGCTTGCGAATATGTTAGTGGCGATAAGTGTTGGTATCAAAATGACAATCTTCATCGGTTAGACGGTCCTGCTCGTGAATATGCTAATGGTAGTAAGTCTTGGTATCAAAATGGTAATCTTCACCGTCTAGACGGCCCTGCTATTGAAGATGCTGATGGATATAAGGAATGGTATATTGGCGGTAAAGAGCTTACTGAGGAAGAATTTAATAATCGTAACAAAGTCGAAGTAACTCTTGAGGACATTGCTTTAGCAATGAACATCGACGTTGATAAGCTTCGCATTAAGGAATAATAATATGCAAGAATATAAAGTAAAAGTAAATACAACCGGTACTATAGAATGGTATCAGAACGATAAGCTTCATCGTCTAGACGGTCCTGCTTTTGAAGACGCTGATGGATATAAGGCTTGGTTTCAAAATAATAAGCTTCATCGTCTAGACGGTCCTGCAATTGAATGGGCTGATGGTGATAAGTCTTGGTGGCAAAATGGTAAACGCCACCGTCTAGACGGTCCTGCTTGCGAATATGCTAATGGTAGTAAGTCTTGGTGTCAAAATGATAAGCTTCATCGGTTAGACGGTCCTGCACTTGAATATCCCGATGGTGAGAAGGCTTGGTATATTGAAGGTAAGGAACTTACTGAAGAAGAATTTAACAATAGAAATAACAAAGTCGAAGTAACTCTTGAGGATATTGCCAAAGCTATGAATATCGACGTTGATAAGCTTCTTATTAAGGAACTCTAATATAATAATAATATGAAAGATGAAGCTTTAAAATTTGCAACTATGGCACATGGTGATCAGAAAAGAAAATACACTGACGAACCATATATTATCCACCCTATCGCTGTGTCTGAAATTGTGAAGTCTGTAAAACACACAGATGAAATGATCACCGCAGCACTGCTTCATGATGTTGTAGAAGACACTCCATTTACTATCGATGATATTTTCGATAGGTTTGGTGATAATGTTGGCGAACTTGTAAGTTGGTTAACAGACGTTAGTAGACCTGAGGATGGTAATAGAAAAATAAGAAAGCGTATAGATAGAGAGCATATTGCAGAAGCACCCGCAGACGCACAAACTATCAAAATAGCTGACCTGATACATAACACGGGAAGTATAGAAAGATACGATCCAAGCTTCTGGAAAGTATACAAGCAAGAAAAAATTGATTTACTTGGTGTTCTAACTAAAGGTGATGTAATCTTGCGTAAGCGTGCTTATGAATTAGCAGGAACACTGATATAATAAGATTATGCAAGAATATAAAGTAGAAGTATATGATAATGGCAATAAGGCTTGGTACCAAAATGGTAAACGTCACCGTCTAGATGGACCCGCTGTTGAATATGCTAATGGCGGTAAGGGTAAGTTTTGGTATCAAAATGATAAGCTTCATCGGTTAGACGGACCTGCTGTTGAATATAGTGATGGTTATAAGGAATGGTACATCGAAGGTAAACAACTTAGCGAGGAAGAATTCAATGCTCGTAATAAAGTCGAGGTGACTCTCGAAGATATCGCCGAAGCAATGAACATCGATGTAAAGAAACTTCGCATTAAGGAACACTAATATAATAAAATTATGCAAGAATACACAGTAACAGTAGAAGACAATGGTGATAAGTTTTGGTATCAAAATGGTAAGCTTCATCGGTTAGATGGTCCTGCATGCGAATATGCTGATGGCTCTATGGCTTGGTATCAAGATGGTAATCTTCATCGTGAAGACGGACCTGCTTCTGAATATGCTGATGAATATAAGTTTTGGTTTATCGAAGGTAAAGAACTTAGCGAAGAAGAGTTTAATAATCGTAACAAAGTCGAAGTAACTTTGGAAGACATTGCTAAAGCTATGAACATCGACATTGATAAGCTTCGTATTAAGGAATAATATTATGCAAGAGTACGTAGTAAAAGTAAACGACAACGATGATAAGACATGGTATCAAAATGGTAAGTTTCACCGTCTAGACGGTCCTGCTCGTGAATATGCTAATGGCGATAAGCTTTGGTATAAAAATGGTGAGCGGCATCGTCTAGACGGACCTGCTATTGAATGGTCTTGTGGCGGCAAGTCTTGGTGGCAAAATGGTAAGCTTCATCGTGAAGACGGACCTGCTGTTGAATTGGCTAATGGTGATAAGGCTTGGCATATCGAAGGTAGAAAACTTACCGAAGAAGAGTTTAATAATCGTAATAAAGTCGAGGTGACTCTCGAAGATATCGCCGAAGCAATGAACATCGACATTGATAAACTTCGTATTAAGGAACTCTAATATAATAAAATTATGCAAGAATATAAAGTAAAGATAAAAGACAACGGTGATAAGTTTTGGTTTCAAAATGATAAACGTCATCGGCTAGACGGACCTGCTGTTGAAAGTTCTGATGGCGATAAGGTTTGGTATCAAAATGATAAGCTTCATCGGTTAGATGGCCCTTCTATTGAATATAGTGATGGCTATAAGGAATGGTTTATTGAAGGCAAAGAACTTACCGAAGAAGAGTTTAATAATCGTAACAAAGTCGAAGTAACTTTGGAAGACATTGCTAAAGCAATGAACATCGACGTTGACAAGCTACGCATTAAGGAATAATAATATGCAAGAATATAAAGTAAAAGTAAATACAAGCGGTAATAGAGAATGGTATCAAAATGATAAGCTTCATCGTCTAGATGGACCTGCAGTTGAATTTGCTAATGGAAGTAAGTATTGGTTTCAAAATGGTAAACGCCACCGTCTAGATGGTCCTGCTATTGAATTTGCTAATGGTGATAAGTATTGGCATCAAAATGGTAGACCTCATCGTGAAGACGGTCCTGCTGTTGAATGTGCTGATGGCAATAAGTTTTGGTATCAGAATAATAAACGTCACCGTCTAGACGGTCCTGCTATTGAATATGCTGATGGTGATAAGGAATGGTTTATTGAAGGTAAAGAACTTAGCGAAGAAGAGTTTAATAATAGAAATAACAAAGTCGAAGTAACATTGCAAGACATTGCTAAAGCTATGAATATCGATGTAAAGAAACTTCGTATTAAGGAACACTGATATAATAGTAGTATGCAAGAGTACGTAGTAAAAGTAAACGACAACGGCGATAAGTGGTGGCGGCAAAATGGTAAGTTTCACCGTCTAGATGGTCCTGCTTGCGAATATGTTAGTGGCGATAAGTCTTGGTATCAAAATGGTATGCGTCATCGTGAAGATGGACCTGCTTTTGAAGATGCTGATGGATATAAGGAATGGTGTCAAAACGATAAGCTTCACCGGCTAGATGGACCTGCTGTTGAATGGTCTAATGGCGATAAGGAATGGTATATTGGCGGTAAAGAGCTTAGCGAAGAAGAGTTTAATAATCGTAATAAAGTCGAGGTAACTCTGGAAGATATCGCAAAAGCAATGAACATCGATGTTGATAAGCTCCGTATTAAGGGAATGCATATATAAAAACAGCTAGAAAAGTTATTAAAGCCTGATAAAACATATAAAGGAACAGTAAAAATAATAAAAACGTTAATATTTATATACATATTACGATGCAATAGAGGTATAGAGAAGTATAAAGAAGTAAAGAGAGAGCATATAAGAGCCGGGAACTTCCGGAGAGAAGAGCTCTTTTGAAATGTTTAAATAAAAGGGAACCAAGTTATAATAAGTAATAACATGAAACAATTCGATAATATAGTTAAACAACTACTCTCAGAAGACGGAATGATTAGCGACTCTGAGTACTTAGATGAGTATACTAAAGATAGATCTGCGTTCGACGTATCTGAGCCTGAAGGTGTTCCTGGATCTAACGGAGAGTATACTAGAAGAGTAATTATCTCGTCTGACGATAAAGTACTAGCTGATTTAACGTGTATGTTCTCTTTAGATGATAGTCTGATGTCCTGTAAGCCTTCTGATAACTCTGATGGTGAATACGATGATATATATGCTGATAAGATCGCACGTATTATCCGGCAGCATAGATATAGAACTTCTTGACAGATCAACGACGTTCAGACAAGTAAACCTCTCTACCTATAGGATATCTGGTTTCACCTCTAACTGTGCATATACGTTCTCTCTATAGTATCAGTGTTCCTGACAACCTCTCCCTCTAGGCAGAAATAGCTTGTTATAGCACTCTGTTTATCTACGCTACTTAGAGAGACATATCTAGACAATAGATCTATACTGTCAAAGCAGTTTCTGCCTAGGCGTTGCAGTTGGACTAGATAGTATAAACGAACG
>Ga0222715_10001843_pt1 | contig 19883 bp, 17 predicted proteins | sample C33_9DmetaG_FD_165056 | JGI IMG/M metagenome (GOLD analysis project Ga0222715, IMG submission 165056) | Estuarine water microbial communities from San Francisco Bay, California, United States - C33_9D | ecosystem: Environmental > Aquatic > Marine > Unclassified | place: USA: California... | reverse complement strand
AAAAACAAAAATAACAAAAGAGATGCTCTTGCTTACCATGCAAAACCAAGACCTGGTAAAATAGAAGTCAATCCCACGACTAATTACAATAGTCAAAGAGATCTTGCCCTAGCATACTCACCTGGTGTTGCTTTTCCTTGTCTTGAAATTGAAGAGGATCCAAACAATGTTTACAAGTATACTGCTAAAGGGAATCTTGTTGCAGTAATTACTAACGGAACAGCTGTTTTGGGACTTGGTGATATTGGACCTGAAGCATCCAAACCTGTTATGGAAGGCAAAGCATTACTTTTTAAAATTTTTGCAGGTATTGATGTATTTGATATTGAAATTGATGCTAGCGATCCAGAAAAATTTATTGATACAGTAAAAAGAATTTCGCCAACTTTTGGTGGAATTAATTTAGAAGATATTAAGGCGCCTGAAGCTTTTGAAATTGAAAAAAGATTGTCTGATGAGCTGGATATTCCAGTAATGCATGACGATCAACATGGAACTGCAATTATCTCAGCTGCAGCATTAATTAATGCTTTAGAACTTGCAGAAAAAAATATTAAGGAAGTAAAAGTTGTTGTTTGTGGAGCAGGTGCAGCTGCAATTTCTTGTTCAAGAATGTATAAGGCTTTAGGTCTTGAAAAAGAAAATATTATAATGACTGATAGTAAGGGTGTAATTAGAAGTGATAGAAAAAACTTATCAAAAGAAAAAGCTGAATTTGCAACTAACTTAAAACTAAACAGCCTTGAAGAGGCTATGAAAGGAGCGGACGTTTTTATCGGTTTATCTAAGGCAGATATGGTAACTCCAAACATGCTTCTTTCAATGTCTGAAAATCCTATTGTTTTTGCAATGGCTAATCCTGATCCAGAAATCAATTATTCTTTAGCTATGAATACTAGAGAAGACATAATAATGGCTACAGGAAGATCTGATCATCCAAATCAGGTCAACAATGTACTAGGATTTCCTTTTATTTTTAGAGGAGCTTTAGATGTTAAAGCCACAAAAATTAATGATGAAATGAAGATGGCTGCAGTTCTTGCACTTGCAGAAATGACTAAAGAAACAGTTCCGGAATTTGTAAATATTGCTTACGATGAAACAAAATTAGCCTTTGGAAAAAACTATATTATTCCAAAACCATTTGACCCTAGGCTTATAACCAAGATACCTCCAATGGTTGCTAGGGCTGCTATGGAATCGGGTGTTGCTAGAGAACCAATAAAGAACTGGAAACAGTACGAAGAAGAACTTCACGGGAGACTTTATAGTGATAAAAAGATGGCAAGAATGCTTTTAAATAGAGCCAAAGCCAATCCAAAGAAAATTGTATATGCTGAAGCTGATCATATAGATGTTTTAAAAGCAGCTCAAATAGTATATGAAGAGGGAATTGGAATTCCAGTGTTACTTGGAAATGTTGAAGTAATAAACGAATTAAAAATGGAAATTGAATTTGACGATGAAGTGACTATTATTGATCCAAAATCTGATGAGCAAAAAGAAAATAGGGAAAAGTATGGCAGAAGCTATTGGTCTAAACGTAAAAGAAAAGGCGCTTCTCTTGATGATTCTATTGATAAAATGAAACAAAGAAATTATTATGCTGGCATGATGTTAAGTTGTGGAGATGTTGAGGCATTAATTTCAGGACATTCTAGAAGTTACCCTGTTACTTTTAAACCAATAATGGAAACAATTGGAAAGGCTAAAGGAATAGAAAATGTAGCTACAACAAACCTTATGATAACAAGTAAAGGTCCATTATTTTTTTCAGATACATCAATTAATATTGACCCTTCCCCAAAAGAACTAGCAACAATAGCAAGTATGACAGCTGATATTGTAAAAATGTTTGGTTTGAAACCTTCAATTGCTATGGTTTCATATTCAAATTTTGGTTCCAATTCTCATCCATCAGCTTCAAAAGTTAATAAAGCAGTAAGGTATTTGCACAGATATTTTCCAGATCTAGATGTTGACGGAGAAGTCCAAGCTGATTTTGCCTTAAATAAAGATATGCTTAAGGATAGATTTAGTTTTTCCAAACTTTCAGGGAAAAAGGTTAACACCTTAATTTTTCCAAATTTAGATGCTGCTAATACAAATTACAAACTAGTAAAGGAACTAGATAATGCACTTTCAATAGGCCCAATTATGATGGGGATGTCTAAAGCAGCTCACATCACTCAATTGGGAGCAAGTGTTGATGAAATAGTAAACATGTCTGCTTTGGCAGTAGTCGATGCACAAAAAAAAATAAAACTTGATTTATGATTACTCAAATAAAAGGAAGATTAGTTGAAAAAACCCCAACAGAACTTGTTATAGATTGTAATGGAATAGGTTATTTAGTTAATATATCTTTAAATACTTTTTCATTACTTTCTGATTCTGAAAGTATTTCTCTTTATACTCACCTTCAAGTAAAAGAAGACTCTCATACTTTATTTGGTTTTTTTGATAAAACTGAAAGAAATCTTTTTAGAAAATTAATCTCTGTTTCTGGGATTGGAGCTAGCACAGCCAGAACCATGTTATCTTCCTTAAATCCAGAAGAAATACAACGAGCAATACTTTCAGAAAATGTTTCAACTATTCAATCTGTAAAAGGAATTGGTCTTAAAACTGCTCAAAGAGTAATAATTGAACTAAGAGACAAAGTTAGCTTGATAAATGATAATGAAGAATTTAATTCTGGTTTGTCTAACTCACAGAGGGAAGAAGCACTTTCAGCACTTGAAGTTTTAGGATATTCAAGAAAGCAAACTACTAAAGTTGTAGATAAGTTAATTGGAGAAGTATCTGAAATTTCTGTTGAAGAGATTATCAAAAATGCGTTGAACAAATTATAATGTATTGATTAAAGTTGTTTTAAAAAAAAGGGTTCTATTTGTATCTTTTGTTCTTTTATTGTTTTCAAACGACATACTAGGGCAAAAGACAGTCAATTTAGATACAATTGAAAATACAGTTTATTTAGGAAATTTTAAATTAAAAACTCCTTCTCTTTTTAAATCAAAATATACTTACGATCCTTTTTTAAATAAATATATTTATTCAACTAAATTAGGAGATATTGATGTTGGCATGCCTTTAATTTTAAGCCCTGAAGAATATCGTAAAAGGGTAAAGGATGAAAATATAAAATCTTATTTCTTTGAAAAAATAGATTTATTAAAAGATGAAGATCCTGAAGATATTTCTAAACTTAAAAACCTTTTACCAGATCTATATGTAAATTCAAATTTTTTTCAAACTATTTTTGGTGGAGATAATATAGAGCTTATTCCTCAAGGTTCTATCTCAATGGATATTGGTGCTCGTTATCAAAAAAGCGATAATCCATCAATACCGTCTAGAAACCAAAGTAATATTGGCTTAGATTTTAATCAAAATATTAGCCTAAGTATGAATGGTAAAATTGGAGAAAGGTTAAGTATAAGCTCAAATTATGATACTCAGTCGACTTTTGATTTCCAAAACCTTTTAAAATTGGACTACACTCCAACTGAAGATGATATAATTCAAAAAATTGAACTTGGTAACATTAGCATGCCTTTAAGTGGTTCTTTAATATCAGGTGCTCAAAGTTTATTTGGTTTTAAAACTGAATTAAAATTTGGAAATACTAAGGTTACTGCCGTTCTTTCGGAACAACGTTCTCAATCCCAAACTGTTACATCAAGTGGGAGTGGAAGTGTTCAAGAATTTTCGATATTACCTTTAGATTACGATGAAAATAGACACTTTTTTTTAGGGCATTATTTTAGAGATAATTATGAACAGACAGTAAAAACATACCCATATTTAAATACTCAAATTCAAATCTCTAGAATTGAGGTTTGGGTTACAAATAGATCCAGCCAAACACAAAATGTAAGAAATGTCATTGCTCTTCAAGATTTAGGGGAATCAAATCCTGATAAAGCTAAATTAGATGATGTTTATACAAACTTTTTTTTAAAACCTGGATTAAATGTTTATCCAGACAATTCAGTTAACAAATTAGACCCTGATGAAATTGATAAAGGATTATTAACCTCCTCTATTAGAGATATTTCAAAATCCAAAGATGGTTTTGGCTCTATTTCAAGTTTAGTTTCGGAGGGGAACGATTACTCAGTTTTGGAAAATGCTAGAAAACTTGAGAGTAATGAATATAAGCTTAATAATAAATTAGGATATATTTCATTAACACAGCCTCTTAACAATGACGAGATATTGGCTGTTGCTTTTCAATATTCTGTTGGAGGAAATGTTTATCAAGTTGGTGAATTTGCAAATGATGGTATTGATGCAACTTCAATTTCTGGACAAGCTGGTCAACAGCAAATATCAAATAACAGTTTGATATTGAAATTATTAAAAAGTAGTATTACAAATATTAATCAACCTGTTTGGAATTTGATGATGAAAAACATTTACTCTTTAGGGTCTCAAGTTACAAAAGACGACTTTAAATTAAATATTTACTACAGTAATCCTTCACCATTAAATTATATACAAGCTATCGACCAATCATCCTGGCCTGAAAATATTAATGGAAAGACTCTATTGTCACTTTTTAATTTTGACAATTTAAACATGAACAATGATGTTGAGAATGGTGGTGATGGTTTTTTTGATTTTGTACCTAACATTACAGTTGACACAAACAATGGATTAGTAATTTTCACATCTATTGAGCCCTTTGGAAAATACTTATTTGATAAATTGAAATCTCCACAAGGTTCTGGAGAATCTTATGATAATTTAAGCTCTTACAACCTTAATCAAAAGAAATATGTTTATAACGAAATTTACAGTGTTTCTAAGACAGAAGCGGAAAAACAATCTGAAAAAAATAAATTTCAAATAAAGGGTTCCTTTAAAACATCTGGTGATGTTGGAGGAATTTCCATAGGTCAATTTAATATCCCAAGAGGATCAGTAAAAGTTACAGCTGGTGGAAGACTTCTCCAAGAAGGCTTAGATTATACTGTAAACTATCAAGCTGGTCGAGTTCAAATTTTGGATGAATCACTTAAAAACTCAAATGTTCCTATTGAAATTTCAACAGAAAGCAACTCGTTTTATTCTCAACAAAAGAAAAGATTTTCTGGAATTAATGTGGAGCACAAGTTTAATGATAATTTTATTATTGGAGGAACACTTATGAACTTGAGTGAAAGATCAATTAGTCAAAAAGCTAACTATGGAGTTGAACCAGTAAATAACACTATGATTGGCTTTAATGGGACTTTTTCCTCTGAAGTTCCTTTTCTAACAAGACTAGTTAATAAACTTCCTAATGTAAATACCGAAGTAAAATCTAATGTTTCATTTAAAACAGAATTTGCTTATCTACATTCTGGCACCCCTAAAAATTCTGGTTTTGATAATGTTGCAACGGTTTATGTTGATGATTTTGAAGGGTCAGAAACTAGTATTGATTTAAAGGACACCTCATCTTGGAATTTGTCAAGTACACCTGTAAATGTTAAAGGATTTGACTTTGGTGTTGATGATTTAAGATCTGGTTTTAACCGAGGAAAGCTGGCCTGGTATAATATTGATCCAATTTTTTATACCAGACAAAGGCCTAATGAAATCAATGAAGATGAGATATCAAAAAATGAAACTAGGAGAATATTTATTGAAGAGATTTTTCCTCAACAAGACATTATTGAAGGTCAATCAAGGATTCAAAGCACGTTTGATTTAAGTTATTTTCCAAATGAAAAAGGACCCTACAATAATAATTTAGAATCCAATTTTATTAATGATTTAAATAATAACTGGGCTGGAATTACGAGAGATTTGTCTACAACTAATTTTGAAAAATCAAATGTTGAGTTTATACAGTTTTGGCTTTTAGACACCTTCTCCGACAATGAATCAAATTCAAACGATTTAGGCTCACTTGTTTTAAATCTTGGTAATATTTCTGAGGACATTCTTAGAGATGGTAAAAAGCAATACGAAAATGGATTGCCCGCTTTGAATTCTCAGCAAATTGTTAACGAATCTAATTGGGGAAAAACACCCGCTACTCAATCTCTTGTTTATTCATTCGATTCCGATATAAACAATAGATCTTTACAAGATTTAGGATATGATGGGTTAAATGATAATGATGAAATAAGTAAGTATCCAAATGGGCCAAATTTTGATCCTGCAGGGGATAATTACCAATATTATATAGATGCTAGTGGGGGAATTGTTAACAGGTATAAAAATTACAATGGGACCCAAGGTAATTCTCCAATTGAAGTTGGAAATTTAGGCCGAGGTTCAACTACCATTCCAGACCATGAAGATGTTAATGGAGATAATACAATGAATACTATAGACAGCTATTTTGAATATAGTGTTCCAATTACCAAAAACATGAATGTTGGAAACCATCCTTTTATTAGTGATGTTAGAAATGATGTTAAAGTTGATCTGCCAAATGGGAATACTATCACAACTAGATGGATTCAGTTTAAAATACCTGTTTCAAGTCAATTTTACAGAAGTAATAAGTATAGTTCCTTTTTTAAATCAATTAACGGAATAGATAATTTAAGATCCATAAGATTCATGAGAATGTACTTACAAGGGTTTCAAAATCCAGTGACTTTTCGATTCGGAACTTTAGATTTAGTTAGAAGTGAGTGGAAAAGATATACAAAGAACTTGAATTCTAACAATATTACTTATCCAAACACTTCATTAGAAATAGGGTCGGTTAATATTCTTGAGAATGAAAATAGAGTTCCAGTAAATTATGTTCTTCCGCCAGGAGTTGAAAGAGAAGAGATCAATTCAAATAGTTCAATTATTAGGCAAAATGAACAATCACTTTCTGTAAAGGTAAATGAATTGCAGCCTAAGGATTCTAAAGGAGTGTACAAAATGATAGATTACGATATGAGACAATATAAATCTCTAAAAATGTTTATTCATGCAGAATCTTTAGAAGGAAGTAATAAGCTTCCAGGTGAAGGAGCAGAAGATGAGTTTGATAAGAGATTAGTTGGGTTTTTAAGACTTGGTTCTGATTTAACAGAAAACTATTATCAAATCGAAATTCCATTAAAGCCTACGTCATTTAATAATGGAAGTTCAAACAGGTTTAGTGCCGATCAAGTTTGGAATCCGGATTCAAATTCAATTGATTTTTCATTGGATAAATTAACTAAAATAAAAGCAATAGCGATGAATCAAGTTGATTTTTCTGAAGCTATTTATTTTAATGAGAATTTAGAGATTATTGATGAATTTTCAAACATTTCTGAACTTCCAGGAGATAAAAAATATAAGTTTGCTATCAAAGGAAATCCAACAATAGGATCAATTAAAAATATAATGATTGGTGTAAAAAATCCTTCCCAAACAATTGGAGATATTCTAAGTGGGGAGGTTTGGTTTAATGAATTAAGACTCTCAGATATTGACGGTAAAGGCGGTTGGTCTGCTCTCGCATCTTTAGACGCAAATTTTGCAGATTTTGCTAATATTTCTCTCTCTGGGAAAATGTCAACAATTGGATTTGGGTCTATTGATAAATCTCCAAACCAAAGAAGCAGGGAAGAATTAAAACAATACGGCTTAATGAGTAGCTTGAATTTAGGTCAAATCCTTCCAGAAAAATGGAAAATTCAAATACCTGTTTCATATAGTATTTCTGAAGAATTCTCAACACCTGAATATGATCCATTTTATCAAGATATTAAACTAGCAGACAGGCTAAGTTCCGCGACAAGAGATAGTCAAAAAGACTCAATAAAAAATCAAGCTATTACTTATAGAAAAGTAAGTAGTATTAACGTTTTAGGTTTAAAGAAAAATAGATCAGAAGAACAAAAAGAAAGAGTCTATGATATAGAAAATTTTGATTTTTCATACAGCTATAACCAAGAGCTTCAAAACGATTATGAAGTTGAAAATTATATTAAGAAGACAGCAAGAGTTAGTTCTCAATACAATTATACTTTTAATCCGTTTATGATTTCCCCATTTAAGAAAATTAAGTTTTTAGAAAACAATAAGTATTTAGAATGGTTAAAAGAATTTAATTTAAATCCTCTGCTTTCAAGTATTAGTTTTGATGCAAATATTAATAGAACATTTAACAGTCAAAGATTTAGAGATATTTATATAGAAGGTGCGGATTTATCTAATCAAATTAAACTTCCTGAAATTCAACAGAGAAACTTTTTATTTGATTGGAATTTAAGTATGAGTCAAAATTTAACTAATTCTCTTAGATTAGATTTCTCAGCATCAAATAACAGTATTGTTAAAAATTATTTTGAAACTGATATTATGGGCGAAAAGGTTGTTAATAAGGAATTAGATATATGGGATGGATTTTGGAATACAGGCGAGTCAAATTCTCATAACCAATCCTTTAGTTTGAGTTATGAACTGCCTTTTAAATTATTTCCTTTAATTAATTTTATTTCTAGTAGCTATAATTATTCAGGTGATTTTAACTGGGAAAGAGGTTCTGATGCAATGGCATTAGTTGAGGATGAACTTGGAAATGTTTTAGGTAGAGTTAATACAGTTCAAAATGCAAACAGTCAATCTTTTACCGTTTCTTTCAATATGTCTAAACTGTATCGAAATTTAAATCTTCAGAAAAAGAAAAAGCCTAAAAGTTCAGCAGAAAAAGTTAAAAATTCAATTATTGGGCTTGTTACAGGTTTGTCAAGGTTTAAGTTTAATTATTCAGAAAATAACGGAAAAGTTTTGCCCGGATATTTAGAAACTCTTGGCTTTTTAGGAACCTCTAAACCATCATTAGGTTTTGTTTTTGGAAGTCAATCAGATATTAGGTATGAAGCTGCTAAAAACGGTTGGCTAACAAGTTTTCCTAGTTTTAATGAACAATATACGCAAGTCCATAATACAAAATTCGATGTTTCTGCTGAAGTTAGTTGGATTGACGATTTGAAAATTTCATTAAAGGCTAATAGGAATTATTCAGAAAATTATTCAGAAAATTTTATAGTTACTGATAATCAATATAATTCATTGTCACCAAATTCTTTTGGAAATTTTGAAATATCAACCATATTAATCAAAACTTCTTTCTCAAAAAGCAATGAAAATTATTCAGAAACTTTTAAAAGTTTTCAAGAAAACAGATTAGTAATTGCTCAAAGACTAGCTGCATTAAATGGAGATACATCTGGAAATGTTGATGAATTTGGTTTCCCTATTGGATATGGAAAAAATAATCAAGCAGTTTTAATTCCTTCATTTCTTTCTGCATATTCTGGAAAAAATGTTGAAACTATTTCTTTAAATGCAATTACAAATAATCCTCTTCCTAATTGGTCTATAAATTATAGTGGATTAATTAAGATTGATTTTTTTAAGGAAAGATTCAAAAGGTTTAGTTTAGGACATGCTTACAGATCAAGCTATACTTTAAATAATTTCAAATCAAACTTGGAATATGATCCACTAAACGCAAAACTCACTGATGATTCAGGTAATTATATAAATGAGTTTTTGTATACTAATATAAATTTAGTAGAACAATTTAATCCACTATTAAAAATTGACATGGAATTAAATAATTCGTTACAAATAGTAATGTCATTAAAAAAAGACAGAGCCCTTTCTTTAAGTTTAGATAATAATTTATTGACCGAGTCCGCAGGAACGGACTATTCAATTGGATTGGGTTACAGAATTAAAGATTTAAAATTTAATAGTAGAGTCGGTGGAAAGCAAAGGGTTTCAAAAGGAGATCTTAATATTAAAACCGACTTAAATTTCAGGGACAACATAACAATTATAAGAAACTTAAATATTGAGGACAATAAAGTTACTGCTGGTCAAAAAATGTGGTCTTTAAAAACTTCTGCTGATTATAATTTAAGCAAAAGTTTTAATGCAATATTCTTTTATGACCACTTGTTTTCCAAGTTTGCAATTTCAACTGCTTTTCCAATGACAACAATAAGAGCAGGAATGACATTGAGATATAATTTTGGAGAATAAATTTTTTAAGTAATAATCTTTTGAATTACATTTGTTTTCTAATATAATTAAAATGGAAATTAAACCAGAATTAAAGTACACTAAAGATCACGAATGGATATCTATTGATGGTGAGATAGCTACAATTGGAATAACAGACTATGCTCAAGGAGAACTTGGCGATATTGTATATGTTGAAATAGAATCTTTAGGAGAAGAGCTAAGTAAGGAGGAAATTTTTGGTTCTGTTGAAGCTGTTAAAACGGTGTCTGATTTATTTATACCAGTTTCTGGTGAAATTACTGAAATGAATGAAAATTTAGAGGATAATCCTGAATTAATAAATGACGATCCATACGGAGATGGATGGATAATTAAAATGAAGATTAGCGACATCAGTGAGCTTGAAAGCTTATTGAGTGCCGACGATTACAAAGACCTAATTGGTGGTTAAAAATAAATTTTCGTTAATAGTTTGTTTTTATACTTTATCAATAATTATTCTGTCTTTGGTTCCAGTTCCCAATTTGAAAATTCCAGAATTTAATTTGATTCAAGCTGATAAATTAATACATTTTGTAATGTATTTTATTATGCTGTTAATTTGGGTTAAATCTAATATTTTGAATGATAGTAGTTTAAGATTAAAAACCTTTCTTGTTGTTTTTTTAATAAGTGTATCATTAGAATTACTACAGGGCACCTCATTTATCAAAAGATATTTTGAAGTTGCTGATTTAATAGCAAATTCATTTGGAATTATTTTATCTTATGGATTGTTTGTTTTATATCCATATAAAAAAACACATGCTTAGTTTTTTTGAAAAAAAAAAATTACATTAGCGCTTATTAATTGAAATTTATGCAGCCTAAAAAGAATCCTAAATCTGATTTAAGAAATTACAGTAGTCTTTTCTTAGCCTTTGGTCTATGTTTTATTTTATTTGTTTCGTGGAGAGCTATCGAAGCTAAAACCTATGAGGCACAGTACGATTACGAATCTTTAAATGTTGATGACGATGATGATGAAGAAATTCCAATTACAGAACAAATTAAAACACCCCCACCCCCACCACCCCCACCTGCACCAGAAATTATTGAAGTTGTAGAAGATGAGGAAGAAATAGAAGAAACTATTATTGAGTCTACTGAAACAGATCAAGAAGAAATAGTTGAGGAGGTCGAGGTTATGGAGGAAGAAATTGACATGGATATTCCATTTGCTATCATTGAAGATGTTCCATTATTTCCTGGATGTGAAAGAGTTGCAAAATCGAAAAGAAGAGATTGTTTTCAAGATAAAATGAATGATCACATTAGAAAGAATTTTAGATATCCTGAGATAGCTCAAGAAATGGGAATACAGGGTAGAGTGTTCGTTCAATTCATGATTGGTAAAGATGGAAGTATTAGTGGAGTTAGAACTCGTGGTCCAGACAAGAATTTGGAAAAAGAAGCAAAAAGAATAATTGACAAGCTTCCAAGAATGACACCTGGTAGACAAAGAGGTATTCCAGTTAGAGTTCCCTTCAGTATTCCAATTACATTTAAATTACAATAGATAAGCTAATTAGTTGTAAATGAGGAGAAAAAATAATTGTTTTCTCTACATTTCTGCATTAACTTTGCACTCTATTTTTTTATATGAATAGCAGTTCTATAAAGTTAAATTATTCACCATTATTTCTTTTTAAATCATTTTTAGATTTAACAAAAGCTAGATTAGCAATTAGTGTTGTTTTTTCCTCATTAGTTGGGTATTTATTAGCCGTTGATTCCTTTGATCTCTATACATTGATATTATTATCCATTGGAGGGTATTGTATGGTTGGAGCTTCTAATTCATTTAACCAAATAATTGAAAAAGATATTGACGCTTTAATGGACAGGACTAAAAATAGGCCTATTCCTTCAAAAAAAATCACTGTTAATACAGCATTTTATATTTCTACTATATTAGCATTAATCGGTATTATTGTTCTTTATAAAATCAACCCTAGAACAGCTCTTTTTGGAGCCATTTCAATTTTTATTTATACTTGTTTATATACTCCCTTAAAACCCTTAACACCACTTTCAGTTTTCGTTGGGGCCTTTCCAGGAGCAATTCCATTTATGTTAGGTTGGGTTGCAGCCTCCAATAGTTTTGGAATTGAACCGGGGACCTTATTTATGATTCAATTTTTTTGGCAATTTCCACATTTTTGGGCTTTAGGCTGGATGTTACATGATGATTACCAAAAAGCTGGAATAAATATGTTGCCAACAAGAAAAAGAGATAAGTCAACTGCACTTCAAATAGTACTGTATTCTTTATGGACTATAATTATTTCAATTTTTCCAGTTACCGGTTTAACAGGAGATTTAAGGCTTTCAATATACTCTGCAGTTATAGTATTAATACTTGGACTTGTGATGCTATATTATTCAATAAATTTATATAATAAAATGAACATTAATGCTGCAAAAAAATTGTTTACAATTAGCATATTCTATTTAACACTATTACAAATAACTTATTTACTTGACAAAATTTATATATGGATTTAGAAAAAGAAGAGTTAAGAATAAAACATAGGAGAGCAAGGAAAATGATGTTGCTTTTTTCTTTACTTAGTATAACTATGACTTTTGCAGGCTTAACAAGTGCATACATTGTAAGCAAGGCCAGGCCTGATTGGTTAAAAGATTTCGAATTGCCAGACTATTTTATAGCTAGTACTTTTATTATAATAATGAGTAGTGTAAGTATGTGGCTTGCTAAAAAAAGCGTAAAGAATAAGATTGTGGCTAAAACTTCATTTTGGTTAGTAATTACATTTTTAATGAGCATTTTATTTTTTATATCTCAATTTATGGGATTTCAAGAATTAATAAATAAAGGTTATTATTTTACGGGTGCTCAAAGTACTGTAACCACATCTTTTTTATATGTTTTAGCACTTTTACATTTAGCGCATGTTTTTGCAGGATTAATAGTCTTAATTGTGGTATTTATTAATAACCAAAAAAATAAGTATAATAGTGAAACTTTAGGTTTTGAGTTAGCCGAAACTTTCTGGCATTTTTTAGGATTTTTATGGCTTTATTTGTTTGTGTTTTTATATTTCTTTAGATAGTAAAAATATGTAACTTTGTAACCTTAAATTAAATATTTAAATGAGTTCAACAATATCAACAACAACAGAAGATAATAACGATGTTTGGGGTGGAGGCAATCAGCCTTTAAACGCCAGCTATGGAAAACTAATGATGTGGTTTTTTATAGTTTCTGATGCATTAACTTTTTCAGGATTTTTAGCTGCTTATGGTTTTTCAAGATTTAAAAATATTGATACTTGGCCAATTGCTGATGAAGTATTTACACACTTTCCATTTTTACATGGAGTTGATGCACCCATGTATTATGTTGCACTAATGACATTTATTTTAATATTTTCATCAGTAACTATGGTTTTAGCCGTTGATGCAGGTCACCATATGCAAAAAGGAAAGGTTGCTTTTTACATGTTATTAACCATAATTGGTGGAGCAATTTTTGTTGGTTCACAGGCTTGGGAATGGAACAATTTTATAAGAGGAGAGTATGGAGCTGTTGAAACTAAAGGAGGTCAAATTTTTCAATTTCAAAGTCTTGAAACCGGGAAAAGAGTAGCTCTCCACGATTTTGCAGTTGAATTGCCGTCGCATAGAGTTCAACATGAAAGTAAAAATGGAGTTTGGTATGTTGATGAAAGTACTTTACCGTCCTACACGACTGATGAAGTTATAGCTGGTTTTGTTGCTAGCCCTGATATTGTCATTAAAACTGAGAAGATTAACGAATCCGGACACAAAATTGTTCTTTCAAGAGACGAATCCTTATTAAAGATTAACCAAGCAGTAAATGTTGTAGAAGGAGCAAATTTAATCAACAATGAATACGGAAATAGACTTTTTGCTGATTTCTTCTTTTTCATTACCGGATTTCACGGCTTCCACGTTTTTTCTGGAGTAGTAATTAATATAATTATTTTCTTTAATGTTCTTGTTGGAACATACGAAAGAAGAGGTCATTATGAAATGGTTGAAAAAGTTGGTCTTTATTGGCATTTCGTTGATTTAGTTTGGGTCTTTGTATTTACATTCTTTTACTTAGTTTAATATTTTATAAATGGGAAATAACACACATAAATTAGAAATTTTTAGAGGATTTTTAAAGTTTAAATCAAATCAGACAAAAATATGGGGAGTCCTTATATTTCTTTCAATTGTTACAATAATTGAGGTAGCTCTAGGAATTTTAAAGCCTGAAGTATTGATAGAAAATTCTTTTTTAAGAATGAAATTGATCAACTGGATTTTTATTATTTTAACTATAGTTAAAGCATATTATATTATGTGGGATTTCATGCATTTAAGAGATGAAGTAAGAGGACTTCAATTTTCTGTAGTAGTCACCTTAATGTTTTTAATTGCTTATTTAGCTTTTATATTGCTAGTTGAAGGAAATTATATTTTTGATGTAATGTATGAAGGATTTGTCAGTTGGAATTTTTAACAACTAAACCTTTTTAAATGAGAAAATACATAGTTCTCACCATTCTTTTTGTATTACCATTGGTTGTTTATCTTTTTTTTGCATCAGGTATAAACCATTTTGCTCAACTTCCTGTGCTCACAAATAATGTTGCGGATGTCTCAGATTATTCTCAGGAATCTTTTAAAAATAAAATTACAATTTTAGGATTTTTTGGTAATAATCTTCAGAGCAAGCATGGTGATGCTTTGAATTTAAATCAAAAAATATACAAAAGATTTTATCTGTTTAAAGACTTTCAGTTTTTAATGGTTCAACCCAAGGGAACAGATAGTTTAGTGTTAAATTTAAAAAATGATTTAAAAACAGGAACCGATACGGATTTAATAAATTGGAAATTTATAACTCTTGAAAACGATGAATTAAACTCGGTATTTAACAGTTTAAATACAAATATTTCATTGGATCTAAATTTTGGAACGCCTTATGTTTTTATAATAGATAGAGATTCAAATTTAAGAGGACGAGATGACGATGATGGAATAAAATACGGTTATGACTCTAGGTCGGTAGCTGACATTAACAATAACATGCTTGATGATGTCAAGGTTATTCTTGCTGAATACAGGATGGCTTTAAAAAAGAACAACAGGTTTAAAGACAGTTTATAATGAAGAAGTATTCTTATATAGGAATATCGTTTATTGTTTTAATTTTTGGAATAATAGTTTTTCCAAAGATTATGGATCGAATTGAAAATCAATCTATAAATGACACTAAAAGATTGTCATTAAGTGATGAGCTTAGTTTTATAAAATTAAATGGAGAAAAACGTAAAGTTGAAAATTTTTTGTTTTTAAATCAAGACAGTTTGCTTATTGGAAATGAAGATTTTAAAGGTAAGGTTTACGTTGCAGAATTTTTCTTTACTAGATGTCCATCAATATGTATTGAGATGAACAAAAACATGAAAATTCTTGACGAAATTTATGGTGAAAGAGAGGATTTTGGTATTGCTTCATTTTCTATTGATCCTGAGAATGATACTCCAACTACTTTAAAAAAGTATGCTGAATTGATCGATATTAAATCAAAAAATTGGCACTTTTTAACTGGAGATAAAAAAGATATTTATGAATTATCTAATAAGGGGTTTAATATTTTTTCATCAATTAATGAAGCTGTTGATGGTGGTTTTGAACATCAAGGATTTTTTGCGTTAATAGATCAAAACGGATATATTCGCTCTAGATTAAACGAGTATGGCACACCTCTTGTGTATTATTCTGGGATTGCAAATGAGAATGAAAATGTACAAGGAATAGATATGATAAAAGACGATATCGAAAAATTATTAAATGAAGAATAACTATAGATTATATAATATATTAATTTGGATAATTTCTATTGTAGTCCCTCTACTTGTCGCTTTATTACTTTTTGCGAAATGGGATTATGACAAATTAATTTTTGATTTGAGAATACCTAATTATGATCCGATTGTGATAATGGAAAACTTACCAATTGCAAAGCCATTAACTTTTTTACCTCCAATTTATGCTACAATTAATGGATTAACAGCTTTAATTTTGGTAATTGCTGTTTATTATATAAAGAAAGGCAAAAGAAAAATTCATGAAAATCTTATTAAAGTTTGTATAGCTCTTTCTTTATCATTTTTAGTAATGTATATTGCATATCACCTCACTTCAGATCCTACTTCTTTTGGTGGATCAGGGTTTATTGCATACCTATACTTTTTTATATTAATTACTCATATTTTACTTTCTATTGTTGTTATTCCTTTGGTTTTAATTAGCTATTTAAAAGCTTCTCGGTCAGATTTTACAGCTCATAGAAAAATTGCTAAAATTACCTTTCCAATCTGGCTATATGTAGCTGTGACGGGTGTGATTGTTTATTTAATGATTTCACCATACTACGTATGAATTTAGCGATCTACTTAATGAATTTTCAATGTGCCATGTGCAGAGCAGTTCTTGAGTCTGGTGCAGACCAAAGAACAGCAGAAAGTTTAAATGACGGGATAATCTATTTAATGGTGATTCCTTACATTCTTGGAGCAGTTACACTATACTTCCTGTATACAAAGTTTTTTAAAAAATGATTTGACAGTATAAAAAATTTTTTTAGTTTTGCTACTATGTAATGCATAGTACTATGCAATAAATAATATAAAATGGATATACTTATAAGTTGGCGAGAAATATTAGTAGTATTTATAATGCTAGTGTTCGCCTTAATTAGTTACAAATCAATAAAAAATAAAAAATGAAAAAATCAATACTAATTATTTTTATGACTTTTACTTTTGCGTCTTGTGGAAATGATGTTAAGCCAAATGTTACCGTAAATAGTGATATTAATTTAACAATAGACGATAAAAATTTAGAAGAGATTCAAGGAGAATGGACAATAACCTCTGAAGAAAAAAATGAGGATGGAAAAGAAACTATAATTATAACAATCGTAAAAAAGGATTTAAATTAATTTTAGAAAACCGAATCTAAAAATATTCTGCATATTTATTATTTTGATTTACCGAATTCATTAGGGATTCGGTTTTACTAAATATTTTTTAAAAAAAATTGAGCACCGAGAATTTCAAAATACAAATTAGAAAAGGATTATTAGAGTTCTGTGTATTACAGATTGTTTCCAGTAAAGAAGTATATGCTTCGGAAATAATTGAAGAATTAAAGAATTCAAAAATAATTGTTGTGGAGGGAACTGTTTATCCTCTTTTGAGTAGATTAAAGAAATTCAACTATATACAACACAATTGGAAGGAATCAACTCAAGGTCCACCAAGGAAATACTATTCAATTACAAGCTCTGGATTAGAACATTTAAAAGAACTTATTGTCTCCTGGATTGATATTAATAGTTCAGTTAAAAAATTACTTAAAATTAAAAAATGAAAAAAACATTTACAATTAGCTTGGGGCACTCAATTTTTAATGTGGAGGAAGACGCATATGAAATATTAAAAATGTATCTAGATTCAATAAAGAATTATTTTCAAAAAATGGAGAATGATTCTGAAATCATTAATGACTTTGAACTTAGAATTGCTGAAAATTTTTCATCCAAAGTTTCATCAAATAAATCGTGTATAGACTTAAAAGACGTTAAACAAGTGATTGAAATAATGGGGTCTTTAGATGATTTTAAAGAAATTTACAAAGATGTTGAACCTGAAAAAGAAGAAGAGAAAAAAAAAGATAATAAACTTTATAGAGATTCTAGTAATAGAATTATAGCCGGAGTTTGCTCTGGAATCGCGGAATATTTTAAAATTGATCCAATAATTGTAAGGGTTCTTTTTTTTATAGCAGTTCCTTTAAACTTAATAGTATACATAATTTTTTGGATAGGAATTCCGTCAAAAGATTTTGATCCTGATCTTAGAAAAATACTTTACAGAGATAAAGAGAATGGAGTAATTGGAGGTGTAGCAAAAGGACTTTCTAATTATCTTAAGATTGATGCCAATATTATTAGGGTTGTTTTTGTGATTAGTTTATTCTTTGGAGGAGCAGGGCTATTGTTCTATCTATTATTATGGTTCTTTACTAAAGAAGCTAAAACAATAGGTGAAAAAATGAATATGTCGGGTTTTAATGTGAATCTATCTAATATTGAGGACTTCATTAAAAAAAAAACAAAAAATCTAAACAATCCTGAAAACACTTTAACTAAGATTTTTTTATTTCCTTTCAGATTATTAGCTCCATTAATTAATGCACTTTTAAAAATTGGAATTTTCGTTTTGAAAACAATATTCTTTATGTTTTCCTCAATATTTATTGTTTTTATTTCTGTTTTATTATTAATTTTTTCAACTATATCATTTAAAGATATTAGTCCTGAACAAGATTCAGAGTTTTATGGTTCATTTGAACTATTCAATGCTGTCCCAGATTACTTTGCGATATTTTCAGTAATTTTTTTACTACTTACAATTATAATTTCTGTTATTATTTCATTTTATGTATTGTTTAAAAAGAAATCAAATTCTTATTTTTTTATGTTTTTAATTTTTTTGTGGATAGCTTTTTTAATCCTTATTATGATTTCATTACCAAATATAATTTTAAACATGCAAGATTTAAATTTGCTGCCAAATTGGATTAACGCAACTATTCTTTTATTTGGAAATGGGATGATGGTATAATATTAAATAAAAATAATTAAGTATATAATATCTTATAAACAAAAAGTAAAGTATACATTACATTATGAATAATTTTTATAAATTTGTCTACTTGAAAAAAAAAATTTAAATACAGATTAAACTTTGGGCACATTTATTGATTTAAATATGAGAACAACTAATAATTATGATTAAAATTAATGATTTACACAAGTCCTATAAAATGGGCTCAAACTCTCTACACGTTTTAAAAGGAATAAATTTTGATGTCGAAGAAGGTGAACTTGTAGCGATTATGGGATCCTCAGGCTCAGGTAAATCCACTCTATTAAATATTTTAGGAATGCTTGATCTACTAGACTCGGGCACCTATGAACTTGATGGAGTCCCAATTAAAGATCTTGATGAAACCAAAGCAGCTAATTATAGGAATAAGTTTCTAGGATTTGTTTTTCAATCATTTAACCTTATAAACTATAAAACAGCACTAGAAAACGTAACACTTCCTTTATATTATCAAGGTTTAAAAAGAAAAGATCGAGAAGAAACAGCTTTAAAGTATTTAGAGGATGTTGGACTTAAAGAGTGGGCAACACATCTGCCAAGCGAATTGTCTGGAGGTCAAAAACAAAGAGTTGCTATAGCTAGAGCTATGGCTTCAAAGCCAAAAGTTCTATTAGCTGATGAACCAACAGGAGCTTTAGATTCTAAAACATCCAAAGAGGTTATGGCTTTGATTCAACAAATCAATAAATCTGGAAAAACTATACTAATTGTTACTCATGAAGAAGATATTGCAAAAATGTGTTCTAGAATAGTTAGATTAAAAGATGGAGTGATCATGGAGGACAAAAAAAATAAAATGAAAAGTGCAATATAATGTTTAGTAGAGACCGCTGGTTAGAAATATTTGAAACAATTAAAAAGAATAAGCTTAGAACTTTTCTTTCAGGTTTTACAGTGGCTTTAGGTATTCTAATCTTTGTGGTTCTTTTTGGTTTTGGAAATGGACTAAGAAATACTTTTGAAAAGTTCTTTAAAGACGATGCATTAAATACAATATGGTTAAATCCATCAAGAACTTCTAAGCCTTATATGGGCTATGAAGCCAACCGAAGAATTGAGTTTGATAATGACGATATGGAGGATATTCAAAAAAGATTTGATTTTTATATTGAAGGAATGACCCCAAGAATTACTTTTAGCGGAAACGTAGGCTAT
>Ga0222715_10001837_pt1 | contig 19917 bp, 20 predicted proteins | sample C33_9DmetaG_FD_165056 | JGI IMG/M metagenome (GOLD analysis project Ga0222715, IMG submission 165056) | Estuarine water microbial communities from San Francisco Bay, California, United States - C33_9D | ecosystem: Environmental > Aquatic > Marine > Unclassified | place: USA: California... | reverse complement strand
TATATCAGCTATTCCCGTTATAAAGTTATATTAGTCGAGAATATCAGCACCAGCAGGTAGAGGTATCACGCATAACATCTATAAAGGGAGTCAAACATGCCACAGATTGTTCATGGCAAGCCAGTACGGATTTCGAAGCGCGTACAAAGGATCACTGCGCCCAACAAGGGTGCGATGACTGGGCCAGGTACTAACTCTTACATTGTTGGGACTGAGGAACTTGCGCTTATCGACCCAGGCCCTTGTATCGAGAGCCACATAGACGCGATACTAAAAGCCACTGCATCTCGGCTAAAATGGATCTTAGTTACTCATACTCACCGTGATCACTCTCCTGCCGCGCTGCCTATAGCTCAAGCGACAGGGGCGAAACTTGTCGGAAATATTATCCCAAATGATGGCTTTCAGGACGAGACTTTCCAAGGAGCGACGGCTTTAAAAAATGACGAGCTCATATCTAATAAAGAATACTCTATCCGAGCTCTACTAACACCAGGACACGTCTCGAATCATATTTGCTATCTCGTAGAGGAAGACAAGATTCTGATTACTGGTGATCACATGATGCAAGGCTCAACTGTAGTGATCGTGCCTCCGGCTGGAAACATGAAGGACTATATCGATTCCCTTAAAAGAATGCAGACTTACGATGTGAATCACGTTGCTCCCGGGCACGGCGATCTGATTGAGCAACCCAATCGTGAAATCATGCGCCTAATAGATCATCGACTGAAGCGCGAAAAAAAAGTACATAACGCACTGACTAACGCTAGAGAAGCCACTATCGAGGAGCTAGTCCCAGTAGTCTATGACGATGTTGACCCATCTCTGCATAAATGGGCCGCAATGTCACTTCATGCACATTTGATCAAACTAGAAATTGAGCAAAGCGTCGCTAAAAATGGTAGTAGTTGGATCATTACTTAGTTAGCGAAGCAATTTCCGCATGTCAAAAATAATGAGGGGAGTAAAATGAATTGGCTAAGAGTAGGAAACATCGAGGTTGCAAGAGTAGTCGAATCAAATGGTCCATTCATGTCGATATACGACTTTTTCCCAGATGCGACGGATGAAAAGCTCGCACCGCACAGAATTTGGTTAGAACCTGATGCGATTTGTCCAAAAACAAATATGCTGATTATGCCAATTCAAAGCTATGTGCTAAAAACCGATAAATTTACAATTTTAGTTGACAGCTGCGTAGGCAATCATAAGACTGTCAACTGGTATCCTGCTTGGCACCAAAAAACTGATAATTCCTTTCTATCTAATCTGAGTAATCTTAGTATCCATCCTGACGAAATTGATATCGTGCTGTGTACGCATTTACACGTTGACCATAGTGGCTGGAATACTCAACTGTCTAACGGGCGTTGGGCACCTACTTTTAAGAACGCGCGTTACATACTCTCAAAAACTGAATGTGAAAATGCGGCGCATCTATCAGAAAAGTATGGAGACCCCACTTATAACGAGAACGTTTTGCCTATCATAGAAGCCGAGCAAGCCTTACTAGTAGCTGATGACTACCAGATAGACGACAGTGTCTGGCTAGAGCCGACTCCTGGCCATACTCCCGGCCATTGTTCCATCCGGTTATCCCATCGAGACGAAAACGCGGTCATCACTGGTGATCTCATCCATAGTCCAGTGCAATGCCAATTTCCGCACTGGAATTTTAAGTTTGATACCGACAAAGAGCTCGCGGCGAAGACCCGCTTAAACTTCCTGGAAAACTACAGTGACTGTGACGTAAAAGTTTTAACCTCGCACTTTCCGCAACCATCCACGGGACGAATAGAACTGAATGGCGATGCATTTAAGTTTAAGTACGACAAGTGACCAACCTAAGTGGTATCAATTCTTTCCTGCATAAAAATTCAAAAAATCGCCAGCAACTGTTCGAGGCTTTTCGATCATCGGCAAATGTCCAACATCTGGCATAAGTATTATTTGCGCTCTCAACAGCTTTTGTTGAAACCCCTTAATGCCAGAGCAATCTAAAATCTTGTCAGAATCACCCCAAACTAGGAGGCTCTTTGTTTGTAGTGTGTCATTGACGTCCTCAACCGCCAGCGGAGAATCAAAAATTTCTTCAAAAACCTTACGATTAAAAGCGGATACGCGCGAGGACCTGTCTAGTAACACTTTTTTGAATCGTTTGGGTATGACAGGCGGCTTAAAGAAACATAGGCGCGCCAGTTCCTGCAGTTGCTGCTCTGTCTCCACAATCAAAGGGTTTGAGTTTTCTTCTAGTGCAAGGATGAATTCACTAGGTTCAGCCGATAGTGCCCCGGCAGGGGCCAGCAACCAAAGTTTGTTAACACGGTTTGGATACCTATGCGCAAACATGAAAGCGAGATAACCGCCCATGGAGCTACCGCCGAGGTTAATCTCAGACAAATTCAGACCGTCAAGAAACATCTTAAGGCGTGTTATCTGTGCCTCACGCCCGTAGCTAGCCTCAGCTTTTCGGTCAGCTTCACCAAACCCTGGCAGATCGGGCGCGTAAACTTTGAAATGATCCGTTAAATACCTACCCACAACAGACCAGTGATCCTTGTCGGCACCAAATCCATGTAATAAAACTAATGGTGGTCCGTCTCCGCCGACAAGATAGGGTATTCGATGACCATCCACATCACAGTACCGCACATTTAATTTAGCTCTTAATCTCGTAAAAAGAACTAGCGCATCAAATAATCTCGCAGGGATAAAAAAGTAGGAGAGGATCACGCACCCTAGAATTAACCCCAAGACTGTTAGTAGTATATTAGTCATATTTATCCCTTATTTACCTGATAGCGTTGTAGCCTGCATTATCGCTATACTACTTGAGAGTAGCAGTAAAACACATCTAAGGAATGCTTCAATGGATTTAGGATTGAAAGGTAAAAATGTCATCATCACTGGTGGCAGTAAAGGGATAGGGAAAAGCACAGCGCTAGCAATGGCCAAAGAAGGGGCAAATATTGCGATCTGCGCTCGGGGAGAAGAGGCTCTAAAAAGTGCTGCACATGAAATATCGTCGCAAGGGATCCGATGCTTTCATCGATCGGTTGATGTGGCTGATGCAAATGCCCTTGCAGGATTCATGGACCAAGCTAGAGATACTTTTGGCACTATCGACGTGTTAATAAATAACACTTCCGGCTTTGGGATGACTGATGATGAGACTGGATGGCAAGTCAGTATCGACGTCGACCTAATGGCAAGCGTTCGCGCTACACAACAAGTTATACCCTGGATGGAAGCGTCCGGTGGCGGCAGTATTGTCCACGTCTCTTCGATTTCAGGGTTAGAGAGTGGTTCACCACCTGCCTATGCCGCAGTAAAAGCCGCACTCCTAAATCATACCAAGACTACCGCAGCAACAGTTGCAGAGAAAAACATTCGAGTCAACTGTATAGCGCCGGGATCTATCTACTTCGAGAACGGCTTCTGGGATATTGTGAAGCAAAACGATAGAAGTATGTACGATGGGATTGTAGGTAGTATCCCATTTGGCAGAATGGGGACACCTGAGGAAGTAGCAGATGTCATTACATTCGTGGCTTCGTCTCGCGCTAATTGGATGTCAGGCGCGACGATTGTTGTCGATGGTGTGCAACATAAAGGTATTTACTAAAACACTGAGGGATAGAGAGAGAAATTATGAAAGAAAATACTTATTACTCGGAATCCGATCACGGCCCGTGGTACACGGTAAATCTAGGGAAATTCACGCTAGAAGAAGGAATAACTTTACCAGAACTTAATTTAGCGTACGCCACGCATGGAAAACTAAATAATGCTCGTGATAATGCTATATTGGTGCCCACGTGGTACTCAGGCACCAACAAGATAATGGAGCAAGTATATGTTGGACCGGGCCGAGCGTTAGATCCCGAAAAATATTTCGTCATAATTGTAAACCAAATCGGTAACGGGATTTCGACATCACCTCATAACAATGAGCCGCCTTTCAATAAGGGTAGTTTCCCTAATATCCGTATAGCGGACGATGTTCGGGCACAACACAAACTGATAACAGAGCACCTGAAAATTGATACCTTAGCCTTAGTAGTTGGTGGCTCAATGGGCGCTCAGCAAACTTATGAATGGGCAGTCCGCTATCCTGACATGGTAAAACGCGCAGCTCCCATCGCAGGCTATGCGAAAAATACGGACCATGATTACTTATACGCCCAAACGTTAATTGAAGCGATCACCTCAGACCCTGGTTACAATGAAGGGAAGTACTCGTCTCACCTTGACGTAAAAGAAGGGCTAAAGCGACACGCGAAAATTTGGTCGGTCATGGGTTTTTCCACTGAATTCTTTGCTCAAGAGTGCTGGAAAGAACTGGGATTCACTTCAGTTATGGCGTTCCAAACTGATTTCATGGAAGCTTTGTTCACCCAGATGGACCCGAATAATTTGCTTTGCATGGCGTGGAAATGGCAACGCGGAGATGTCAGTCGAGCAAGTGATGGCGACTTGACCTCGGCGCTCTCTCGTATTAAAGCGAAGACCTTCGTCATGCCCATAGATACCGATATGTTTTTTACGGTTAAAGACTGTCAGCGGGAGCAAGAAATGATCGCTGGTAGTGAATTTAGACCTCTGACAAGTCTAGGTGGCCATCTAGCCCTATTTGGATTTGATAAAGAATATCTCACTCAGGTTGATAGCCATCTTAAAGATCTTCTATCGTTTAAAATATAAAAATTTAAGGACCCTATTTGTAATGATCAATCGACAATGGTTACTTGCCTCCCGTCCCAAGGGCAGTATTGAAGACACGAACTTTTCCTATAAAGAATGCGAAGTTCCTAACAGAGAATTAAAACCAAATGAGATTCTTGTAAAAAACCTATTATTCCTATGCGCGCCAACTATGAGAAATTGGATGAGCCCACCAGGGAATAGCCTTTACCCATCGATACCTCTCGGAAGTCCAATAATGGCGCCTGCAATAGCTGTTGTCATAGAGTCTGGCAGCGCAGAGTATGCTCCTGGAGACAGAGTATCTACCAGAGCGGGATGGCAGGATTATGAGATCCTGTCCACAGATCTAGTACCAGTCGGAAAGATCCCCGATGAAATGACTTCAGTTGATGCTATGGGAAAATTTGGTTTGAATAGTTTGACTGGGTACTTTGGAATGCTTGAAGTCGGCCAACCAAAAGAAAACGATGTTGTTGTAGTGTCTGGAGCCGCAGGCGCGACTGGTTCTGTTGCCGCTCAGATAGCTCGAATAAAAGGTTGTAGAGTGATTGGCATCGCGGGAGGCGAACAAAAGTGTCAGTGGCTCACTGAGGACTGTCAACTAGACGGTGCGATCAATTATAAAAATAGGAATGTCGAGAAAGAGCTCCGTGACCTATGTCCTGATGGCATTAATATCTATTATGACAATGTAGGTGGCGACATACTGCAAGCAGCTATAGAAAACATGGCAGTCAAAGGTCGCATAGTACTTTGTGGACAAATTTCATCTTATAACGACGAGAAACCTGCTGAAGGTCCCCGGAACATGATGCGTCTGATCTATGGCAGCATCACCATGCAAGGCTTTTTAACTAGAAACTATACCGACAACTTTCCTTCAGCTATTGGCAACCTTAAAACCTGGTATGAGCAAGGCAAAGTACTATTCAAACAGGATGTTCGAGAAGGCTTCGAAAACCTACCGCTTATCTATCGTGCATTATTTGACGGCTCGAATGACGGGGTGCTTTTAGTTCAGATCAACTCAGACTGAGCCTTGTCCGCAGAACACGTTCGCCGACCACAATCATGATCGACGAACAGGCATACTTCCTAAAACATTGCTGGAGCTTTTAGATTAAGCGCACGCTGCATGTGCTCAAGTTCCTCATCCCGATCAGGTAATGGTGCTGGTCGAGTGAAAACACCATCTTTTGTTAGCTCATCTACAACTTCCTGACTTCTAGGGTATGGCTTTCCAAATGTGTCCATTGAAAACAATTCTTCAAAAGGGCGCTTAGGCTTCTGTCCACCAGCTTCCCAGTGCTCTAACGGATAACCAACAGTTTGCATCATTACCAAACGACAGTGCGATGGTACGCCAAGAGTCTCAAGAATGGCATCGCCATCCGGAGTGCCGAGGCAACATGTTCCTAGGCCCTGCTCATAGGCCATTAGCGTGGCTTGTGCGATACCTTGGCCACAATCAATTTCATTTAAGCCAGGCATTTTTAAAAAGTCTTTAATCCCCTCAAATGATGGTAGGAACTTTTCTTCTAAGACCGAGACCTTTTGCTCTTGGGGTCCAACCCCGATCGCGCCCACACTGACAAGTTCTCTTAGTCGATCACCCTGCTCTTCCACTACTTCTGGATCGCAATACCAAACGATAACCACCGGAGCTAGACGTAATTGCCAACCAACGACAACTGCCTTCAGTGAATCTAACACTTCCTGAGGGGCACTGTGACGGTGGATCGCGACCGCACGCAACGATTGAACATTACCCCAGTGAGAAGCGATCCTAGCAGCTTCAAACATCATCTGGATCTTCTCGGGCTCTACAGCCTTATAGGGTTTCAGGTAGCGGATAGTTCGACGTCGACCAATCACTTCTCTCAATTCCATTTTAATCTCCTCTAATCAGATAATCATATTTATTTATCGTCACGTAAACACGAACCAAGGGCAAAAAGGTGAAAAAATTGAGCAACTTCTCCCAAGTACTCCCCAAGCAGCGAAACGCTGTACTTATAGAATAGTATACACCAGTCTTGCTCGTCGGCCATGCGTGCTCTCGGCAGCTCCATTACATACTTTATGTAGATTTTCGCCATTCAAATCAATCTGGTACTGTATTAGCATTAGATAAATTTATATTCTACAGTAATGAATGCAGCTACCTAAACTGCTAGAAAAATATAGCCCGAACTCTCTTCGGGCAGTAATGTCAGTAAAATTGAGGGGATATTTGTGAGTTCAACTGAACCAGACATCGCGATACTAGCGAACCTTATTAACAACAAACGTAAAATACTACCCGATCTGGACGTTCTAACATTTGTTACTGCAAGGGACAGTGAATTTATAGACGACACCCGTACTTACCAGCAGCTCTGGTCAAATGGCCAAAAGGTTGCTCATGGACTAGAAGCTGAAAAGATGAACTTTGGGGATAGTTTCGCTTTGATCGCCCTAAACCAGCCTGAGTTTGTAGATACTATGGTTGGTTCTTCCATCTTAGGTACGATCTTTGTGCCAATTGATCCTCGAACTAAAGGAAAGAAATTGTCTTTCATGTTAAACCATGCAGAATGCAAAGGAGCTATAGTTGGCGACTACGCCATGGAGAACCTAGTACCTGTTCTCGACGAATGTCCTTTGATAGAGTGGATTTGGGTGATCGGTAAAAGCACCATAACAAAAATACGTTGTCGCAATAAAAACTTTGGTGAAATACTTTCAAGATCTGTGTCAGAGATAGAAATTCGTGTGTCGGATCCTGAGACCCCTATGCAAATGCTATATACATCCGGAACCACAGGAGATCCTAAGGCGATACTATCACCCTATGCTAGGTTCGGATTTGTCGGATCATTAGGCCCAACCTTAGGTCTGAAAGAGGATGATCGTCCCTACACCGGATTGTCACTCACACACGCCAACGCACAACTAATCACACTAGGAACCACACTCCATATGGGCCTAAAAGGAGTGTTTAGTCGTAAATTCACTAAATCAAAGCTCTGGGATATCACGCGTCTTTATGGATGTACAACTTTTAATCTTTTAGGAGGTATGACTACCGCCATCTACAGCGAGCCCCAAAAATACAATGATAGAGATAACCCGGTAAGGTTTGTGCTCAGCGCTGGTATGCCAGCAAATATTTGGTCAGAATTTGCCTCTCGCTTTGATTGTGAAGTCTACGAGTTCTATGGCGCAGCCGAAGGAGGTCTTACAATCAATCCCCCTCATACAGGTCCAGTAGGAAGTATTGGAGCTCCGCCCGATGCTCTTATCGGGAGAATAGTTGACGAAAATGATAATGAATTACCGGCTAACGAACCTGGCGAAATAGTATTTCAAAACGCCGATGGAACGTGCCCAATAATCTCGTATTACAAGAACCCGACCGCCTCCAGTGATAAAATGAATAATGGCTGGTTACGTATGGGTGATATTGGCTATAGAGATGAAAATGGTTGGTTTTATTTCATGCACCGAAAAGGCGGCGGAATCAGACATAATGGGGATTTTGTAAACCCCGCCTTCGTGGAGAAAGAACTTGCTGAACACCCAATGGTGGATGACGTTTTTGTGTACGGGGTGCCTTCCTCAAATGGCGTCCCTGGCGAGAAAGATGTCGTAGCGGCAATTGTCTCCACAGATAAAGCCACATTTCAGCCCGCTGACATCTTTAAAACGTGTGTCGAAAAGCTCGAAAGTAATTTTATACCAAGCTATATTCAGTTAGTTGATGAGATACCTAAAACAGCGTCGGAGAAACCACAAGAGCGTTTCTTACTTGAAGCTTTTGCCGTCAAAGATCCATGTATTTACCCGCGAGATTAGATTGCAGAAAGGCCATTACTTATGAATAGCTCAATCGTAAGCCTCGGTGAGATGGCTAAACAAATAAAAAATGGGCACAAGGTTGTCCTTTTCAAAGATTGTAGTGTCCCTATGGAGTTGGGACGCACCTTGATCAAGCAAGGTATAAAGGATCTGCATCTCGTAACTGTTCCAACAGGAAGTATGTTGCCTGATATGTTGATAGGTGCTGGATGCGTTGCAACTGTCGAAACATCAGGTGTTTCTCTGGGAGAGTTTGGTTTAGCCCCTCAGTTCGGATCTGCTGTAAAGTCGGGAAGAATTAAAATCTTAGACGCTACCTGTCCTGCTATCTATGCAGGCCTCCAAGCTGCAGAAAAAGGCCTGCCCTTCATCCCCCTGAGAGGCTTAATTGGTTCGGATGTGCTTAAAAACCGCGAGGATTTTCGTGTCATCGACAATCCCTTTATGAAAAACGACCCTATCGTAGTACTTCCAGCGATCGCACCTGATGTCGCGATCTTCCATGCGGGCATCGCCGATGTGTATGGAAATGTCTACATTGCACGTCAGGCAGAGCTTAAAATAATATCTCACGCAGCCACCAAAACACTTGTGACTGTAGAAGAGATTGTCGATTTCAATATTCTGGAACAGCCCGAGTTGGCGCCAGCGGTTCTCTCAGCAATGTATGTTGATGGTATCGCATTAGTACCAAATGGAGCATGGCCGTTAAATCTTCCTGGATATTATGATTACGATCGCTCATCTATAAAGGCTTATGCCATCGCCGCAGAAAACGACAGCTCATTTAAGACCTGGCTTGAGACGCAAAATTCCAGCTCTAAGGGAAATTCTAACTAATGAATCACAGTATCGAAGAACTGTTAATTGCTACTATCGCAGAATTCTTATATGGCTTGAAGCACATAGCAGTTGGTGTTCTCTCTCCCATCCCCGGTTCTGCCGCACTACTAGCTAAAACACGCTCTGAAGAAGTAAAAAAAGTGTCTATTATTGGAAGCACACAAGAGCCCTATCGGCTTGATGGAGGCGTAGACTTATTTGATTGCGCTGGGCAAGGAAGAGTCGACGCATTTTTTCTCAGCGGCGGTCAGATCGATGGTCAGGCTAATGTCAACCTGACCGGAATAGGTGATTATCCAAAACAGGAAACCAGGTGGTCAGGAGCGTTTGGCTCTGCCTACCTGTATTTTTTGGTACCCCGTGTAATACTATTTAGAGAGGAGCATAGTAGACGCGTTTTCGTGCCCAAGGTTGATTTTATTAGCGCGCCAGGAGTGAGTGCACCCAACATCTATCGACCCGGCGGACCATACGCATTGGTAACGCCTTTGTGTCAGTTTTTATTCGATCGGAACAAAAAGAAATTTTTCTTAAAATCTATCCACCACGGACACAGCCTCGAAGAAGTGCATGACAACACGGGTTTTGATTTCGAGGTACCTGAAACGGTACCAGTTACAGCGACGCCAACAAAAAAGATTCTTACGTTAATACGAGAAAAAGTCGCCCCCGTAATCGCCGACCCCTATCCTGATTTTGCCAACAAATGTTGGCCGAATCACTAGACGAATTTAGTCGGTGAAGACAACCTATCGCGATAACTCATTCAATATAGAGTCTAAACTTTGCTTAGCATCGCCAAACAGCATACGCGTGTTTTCGTTAAAAAATAATGGATTGTCTACGCCAGCATAACCGCTGGCCATGCCTCTTTTTAGCACCACCACAGTCGATGCATTCCACACTTCGAGCACTGGCATACCAGCAATAGGGCTCTCTGGCTCCGATAGAGCTGACGGATTCACTATATCGTTGGCCCCAATAACCAACACTACATCAGTGTCCGTAAACTCTCCATTAATTTCATCCATTTCGAAGACTACATCATACGATACGCGAGCTTCGGCAAGCAGCACATTCATATGTCCCGGCATACGCCCCGCCACCGGATGGATCGCAAATCGCACGTCCTTCTTCGCATCATTTAAAATATTAGAAATTTCCGATACTGTATTTTGCGCTTGCGCAACTGCCATACCATAACCAGGCACTATGATCACTCGTCCCGCTTCACGCAAAATATCAGCGGTTTCGTTACTTAGAATTTCATTGACTTCGCCTTCGTAAGTCGCAGAACCCACTGAACTACTCCCGGTTCCAAAGCCACCCGCTATCACAGAAATAAAATTTCGGTTCATAGCTCGGCACATAATGTAGCTCAATATCGCTCCACTAGAGCCAACTAAAGCGCCCGTAACAATGAGCAGATCATTAGACAACATAAAACCCGTAGCCGCAGCAGCCCAACCGGAATAGCTATTTAGCATAGAGACAACGACTGGCATATCAGCCCCACCGATTGCCATTACCATGTGCACACCAAACACGAGAGCTATCACGGTCATTATCAGTAAAGAATACATGCCGTCAGTAGTGGAAACAAACTCGACTCCTAGGTACACACCAGCAATACCTAACCCCAAATTAATCCAGTGCCTAGCGGGCAGCAAAAGAGGCTTACCACTTATCATCCCCTTGAGTTTTCCAAACGCTATGACTGAACCCGAGAAAGTCACGGCGCCAATCAGAACACCGATATAGATCTCAACTTCATGAATCACTTTTGCAACGCCCACATACTCGTCAGAACCACCCAAATAGGTCGCGAAACCGATCAATACAGCAGCCATACCAACAAAACTATGTAACACTGCCACTAACTCAGGCATTTCAGTCATTTGTACTCTGTAAGCTACCGTCAACCCAATCAACGCCCCAACAAGCATAACGGGCGCCAACAATTTCAAATTTGCCGACTCACCAAGCAGCTGTTGTTGTTGAGCCATCAATGAAATCGTAACAGCGATGGCAATAACCATCCCAACTATTCCATAGAAATTTCCCCTCCTCGCTGTCTTAGGATGACTTAATCCGCCTAAACTAAAAATAAACATTACGGCTGCAATGATGTAACTTCCCGTAACGATTCCAGAACTCATTAACTCTTTCCCTTTTGAAACATACGTAACATTCTTTGTGTAACATAAAAGCCACCCGCGATATTAATAGTAGCAATTAATACGGCTATACTTGCCAGGAGAGCTACCAAGGAATTCCCGCTTGGAATCTGCAAGATTGCTCCTATTACGATGATGCCACTAATTGCATTCGTGACGCTCATCAATGGTGTATGGAGCGCGGGCGTTACATTCCAAACCACCTGATAGCCGACAAAACAAGCCAAAACAAACACCGTTAAGTGCGACATAAAGTCAGGTGGTGCAACCCGAGCTAACAACAGTAAGCCAACTCCAACAAAACCAAAACCTAGCATACCCACAAAACCACCACCTTCTTTAGCGACAGGCGTCGGCTCTGACGAAACTTCAACAGCTTTTTTCGGAGTGGGAGCCGCAGTGGCAATAGGCGGTGCTGGCCATGTCACTTCGCCGGCGTGTACCACTGTAGCACCTCGAATAGCGTCATCTTCCATGTCCAGCGAAATTCTGCCGTCGTTATTGGCACACATCTCACTAAGTAGGTGTTTTAGATTGGTCCCGTATAGTTGGCTGGCTTGAGCAGGCAATCGACTTGGTAGATCGGTATACCCAATGATTGTTACTTCTTCCTTAACGACTATTTCATCAGGGCTCGTGAGCTCGCAGTTGCCCCCTTGCTCTGCCGCCAGATCAACAATTATGCTCCCGGCTTTCATCGACTTTACCATATCCACTGTAATCAATTTCGGTGCAGGTTTCCCTGGAATAAGTGCAGTCGTAACAATAATATCGACCTCTTTTGCCTGCTCAGCGAAAAGTTCCATCTCAGCCCTAATGAATTCCGGACTCATCGTCTTTGCGTACCCACCAGAGCCTGAGCCATCTTCTTCAAATTCAAGCAACAAAAACTCGGCATTCATACTTTCGACTTGTTCTTTAACCTCAGGGCGAGTGTCGAACGCTCTCACAATCGCTCCCAAACTTTTAGCCGACCCAATAGCCGCTAAACCAGCAACACCAGCCCCGATCACCAATACTTTAGCCGGCGGAACTTTACCTGCCGCTGTAATCTGTCCTGTAAAAAAACGGCCAAACTGTCCGGCCGCCTCGATGATTGCTCGGTAACCCGCAATGTTAGCCATAGAACTCAGCGCGTCCATTTTCTGCGCCCGCGAGATCCTTGGAATACAATCCATGGCTAATACTGAGCCCCCAGTTTCTGACAACATTTTAATCAGCCCCTCATTTTGGGCTGGCCATATAAAGCAAATCAATGTCTGTCCTTTGCCAAACAGCTCAGCTTCATGAAGCCCGAGACCTGGGTGTCGCTCAGGCGCTCGCACTTTTAAAATAATATCAGCATCTTCCCAAACAGATCGGGTATCCTCACTGATTTTCGCACCTGCTGAAGCATAGGATATATCCGAAAAACTAGCTTTTTCGCCTGCACCGGATTCAACCACGATTTCGAATCCCAATTCGATCAATTGTTCGACTATATCAGGCGTTATAGCTACACGCCGTTCGTTTCCATGCACTTCGCTGGGAATACCTATTTTCATTAATAAAACCTTTGCTGATATTTAGTTACAGACCAACGGGTCTAGGGTAGTGGCCTAGATAAAATCATATTAAAAAGCTTCAGTTGAACTCAAACTCTACAGGCGCGCACCAAACCTTTGAAAGCACACAAATAATTATTGGAATTTTTTTCAACTACCAACTACATTATATAACTAAGTATATTAATTAACTAATGCATTGCAACACTCGAATCATAGGCTTTAGTGTTATTTCGTTAGCAGCGAATACTATAATCTAATGGGTAATAAGGGACATAAGAATGGGCATGAAAGTAGAAAAAATTTTTACTAGCGAAGCGCAACTGAGAACTTTCATAGACAAACCCATGGACCTAGCTGTCGCTAAGGCGATTGACCACCTTGATAAGTATTGTATCGAGTTCATATCACGTTCGCCTTTTGTCTGCATCGGAAGTAGCGCGGGCCACGGGGGAGATGTCTCACCTAGAGGTGATCAACCAGGCTTTGTACAAGTACTAGATGCGAATACATTATTTATTCCTGAGCGACCGGGCAACAATAGAATTGACACTCTCACGAATATTATTGATAACCCGAACGTTGGATTACTGTTCATGATCCCAGGATTTGAAGACTGCCTAAGGGTCAAAGGCAAAGCTTTAATCGTACAAGATAAAAATCTTTTAACTAACGCCATAGTGAACGGCAAAGCACCGAAACTTGGTATTCATATAGATGTGGAAACAGCTATGCTGCATTGCGCTAAAGCAGTTAAAAGGTCGAAGCTTTGGGAGCCGGAAAGCATACAAGACAGGAAAGAGATGCCTACTATAGGTAAGATGATCTTAGAGCAATCAGCCCAAGCCGGTGACAAACCTGATGAGGCATTAGTCGCCGAAGTTGATACTTATGTCGATGACAACTACAAAAATGAACTTTATTAGCCGTGCATACAGATTGGCTGTGGCTTAGGGTATCCCGCCTTTTCACACTCATCTTCATATAGCTTAAGGATGCGTCCGGCATCTAGGACACTCTCCACGTTACCATCTGGATCGAGGTTTAAATTTGCACCGCGTATAGCGAACCAAACGTCAGTGGGTTCATTAAGACCAGGAATCTCGGTCGTTAACGTGTGTACTGAGCCTGCAGGTTCGTATAGGTAAGAAAAAGCCCGATTTACTGTTTCCGGGTATTCGTGATATTTCCATGCACCACTATATGTCACAGCATATACTTCTCCTGTGTGCTTGTGCTTCTGTATTGTCACGCCAGGCTCGAAAATAGTTCTGACTACCCAAAGTCCGCCCTCAATATCGTATTGCAGCAACTGAAATTTAACCCCTTCTGCAAAATGCACAAAAGGTAGATCCTCAGCTCCTCGATGATGAGTTTCGGGCACGCCCATACTGGGGGTAAAGTCCAGTTTTGCTGACATTTTCAATTACTCCCTAGAATTTTATTTCAAGATTAATATAACACTTAAATAAATCAAATTTCTATCTATAAACCTTTTATGAGTATACTCAATATCCCGAACTAAAGCTGGGAGTCTAACATTGCACCAATCAGAGCAGATTAAAGTGGGCGAACAGATCCTCAAATATATTGATAACTCGACAACAGCATTAGCTGAACAGATATATAAGCAGCCGGTAAAAGAGTATACGTCCCGCGCAGTCGCGCAAAAAGAGCGTTCGGCTTTGTTCCAGAAGACGCCACTTTGCGTTGGACTAAGTGACCTACTTCCCGAAAATAATACCTTTTTCACGCATGATTTGAGTGAACAACCTTTACTTTTAACTCGAGATAAAAACGGAAAATTTCACGCCTTCTTAAATGTTTGCCGCCATCGAGGAGCTCGAGTCGCGGAATCCTGTGGAAAAAGACAATACTTCAATTGTCCTTATCATTCTTGGAAATATGATTTGAAGGGCAGCCTAATAAATCGACCAGAGGAGATATCATTTCAGCCCTCTCCTAAATCGAATCACCACTTGGTCGAACTTGAAGCCACAGAACTCGACGGCTTACTTTGGGTGATGCCAACACCCGGAGTCTCATTAACACTAAAAAGCCACCTGAGTACGATAGGCAACGATCTCAAACACTTTGAACTAGGAAGTTTCTATCACTACGAAAGTCGATCGTTAACAAAACGTATGAATTGGAAATTAGTGATGGATACCTTCATGGAGTCGTACCACTTCTGTATTCTTCATAAAGAATCTATTTGTAATATTTTTTACCATAATTTAGGTACATTTGATCCGGCTGGCGATCACTTTAGACTAGTGTTCGCACGTCAAAGCATTGAGGAGCTAAGGAATGTACCCAAGGCCGAATGGAACATTCTTCCGCACATAGTATCAATTTATATTCTATTCCCTAATGTGGTGCTTGTTTGGCAGCTCGACCACATTGAATTGTGGCAAATTTTTCCTGGTCAAGATCCAGTTAATGAATCGATAATGCAAGTTTCACTCTACACGCCTGACGAATGCTGCGATGAAAAGTCAAAGCAGCATTGGGACAAAAATCTCGAGCTTGTGTTACACGTCACCGAAAATGAAGATTTTCCCGTAGGCGAAGGAACTCAAAGAGGTTTCTGCACTGGGGCACAAAACAATATTACCTTCGGACTTAATGAACCCGCCCTAGCAAAATTTCACAGCACAATCACTGACAAAATCAATGAGTATCGCGAATGATGCAGTAAGGAACTATGCGTCTCCTTTGCGTTGCAATTCAACGTACTCTTCAAAAGTTAGTTCGCCTCCCGACTCCACTGCTTTACCCTGATCTTTTTCAGGCAAAACATCTTGAACCGCATCTATACGCTTCCAAACAGCGTGCGGCGTTTCAACGTCAGGCTTCGGCACATATTTAGAAGTCTGAAGTTTTTTATATCGATGAATGTAGCGCGGACAATTGACCCAACTTTGTTCGAGACGAACTCTGACGATTAAGTCAGCCTCCGAATACTCCAGTAGCAGCGGATCATTGTCTACTATCGAAGCGTTTCCCTGCAGTCTCATACGATGAGGCACTTCGAAATCGATGAATAATATTCCAACACTCGGATTTTGATGTAAGTTACCCATAGAATAAAACATGCCGTTGCCATCATAACTTGGAAACGCCAGAGTCGTTGGATCAACTACCCTAACAAAACCAACATCCCCTCCTTTGTACGAGACTGTTGGTCGGCCTAGGTGATCAACTGTCGAAAGGAAAAACATATCTCTACTTTCAACAAAAGCAACATCCGCTTCGTCAAATTCAGTCTTTACGATAACCTCTTCTAAACGAGTAGCCATATCAGTGGTACCAAAGTTCGCTTGAAACAATCTGTGCGCCTCTCCGTAAATCTTACTCATCGCTATACTCCTGACTACTAATTCTATCCCCGTAAATTACTGAAAAATTCTCGTATATCATCCGCTAACAATTTTGGTTCCTCAAGTGCCGCAAAGTGTCCTCCTGATGGCATTACTTTCCATCGCGCGATATTGTATTCCTTTTCAGCCCACTCTCTTTTTGGCTTGGGTATATCTTTGAAAAGTGCGACTGCGGTAGGTGTCTTGACGAAGTCTCTCACTGGGCCAAATGTGTTGGCTCTCATGGATTCGCAGTAAAGACGGATAGCGGATGGCATAGACTGAGTAAACCAGTAGATCAGAATATTAGTAATCAGTTCATCTTTGGTGAACCGCGATTCTAAATCACCACCTATATCACCCCACATATGGAAACACTGAATTATCCAAGCCGCGAGTCCTACAGGAGAATCATTTAGCGCAAAACTCAGTTGTTCGGGTTTCAGTCCTTGTATTACGGCGTAGCCTTTCTGCTCTCGGTAGTATTCTCTACTGACACAAGAAGGCCCAGTAACAACGCCATGTGCCCTCGCCTCTTCAGGATCATCGGTAGAAGCTGTTGAGCACATATTTAAATGCATTCCAACGACAGAATCAGGAGCCAATAGCGCCATATACGGACTCACTATTCCGCCCCAATCCCCACCTTGTACGCCGTAACGCTCGATACCTAGAGCGCGCAGCAGTTTGACCTGTCTCTCAGCCACCTTACGAACGTCACAGCCACTCTCTAGCAACGGCTCTGACCAGCCATAGCCAGTCATCGAAGGGCAAATAATATTGAAAGCTTTATCCTTATCCTCGCCAAACTCCTCTGGATGAGTTAGCCGGCGGACTACCTTATAGAACTCCAAAAATGAGCCTGGCCATCCGTGAGTCAGGACGATCGTCAAGTTTTCAGGACTATCGGACATTACGTGAGCGTAATGAATTTGTCTTCCATCAATTTCCACAGTGTACTGTGGCAACACATTGTTCAGCATGTCTTCTTGTATGCGCCAGTCGTATTCCTCCAGCCAATAATCAACTAATTCGGAAATATAATTTGCATCTGTCCCATAGTTCCAATCCGAGTTGTCGATCTGAGTTGGAATACGGCTATTGCGCAGTCTATTTTTTAAATCCATTAACTGAAAGTCAGGTATATTTATCGAGAATGGCTTGGCAAGCTCGTGCATGTCTTTTCCCCTGTTCATTTATTTTATCTTCCGACCGCCTGACACAAATTTCAGGATTTATTTTCTCTTTACCTTTGATTAAAGGACGTATACCTTCAATCTGGATTAATGCAAACGATATATGTTAGGGGAAAATACACTAATGACAAATAAAAGTGATATTTTTGAGATCATTTATAGCCTAAGGTCTATGCGGAGACTTAAAAAAGATCCTGTGCCAATCGAGATGATCGAGAAGATTCTAGATGCGGGAATACAAGCGCCCAGCGGTATAAATTCACAACCTTGGGCTTTTGTAGTAATAACCGATCCTGAAAAAAAGAAATTTTTTGGCGAACGCTATGATTTCTGGCTAAAGAACCGTTTTGGTGATGGACTGCTTGAACCGGATACTTCGACAAAGTATGGGCGAACGATACGTTCTGCTCTGTATTTATCTGAGCACATGCACGAGGCACCCGTGATACTTATGGTATTAGGCAAACGGGATTGGCCTTTTAATGTGAAAGAACAAGATCGTGTCGGCAAAGCTCCCCCCTCATACGGATCAATATATCCGTGTGTCCAAAATATTCTCCTTGCCGCACGCGCGCTCGGCCTCGGGGCAAGCTTGACGACTATGCATCAAATGTTTGAAGATGAGATTCATGACTATTATAAAATACCTACCGATCATGGGTTGGTTGCTACTATCCCTATAGGCTTCCCTAGCGGCAAATTTGGCCCAGTATCGAGAGAGCCATTAGAGACCAAAATTCATTTCGAAGAATGGTCAAACTGAAGGCACCTAACAGTAACAGACAATAAAAGAGAAACGATTATGAGTGACGATAAAAAAGCAAAAGGAAGAGAGTTGCTAGATAAGCTTTGCGGCAATCCAAATGGAGTGGATGGATTACCCCATAATTTGAGAGAATACTCTCTGGAGCACTTGTTCGGCACAGTATGGCAAGGCGATGATCTCGAACTCAAGGAGCGATCCTTGATAACTTGCACCATACTAACGGCTCTTGCGCGCGAACCCGAACAGCAGTTCCATTTTGCTGCAGCAAAGAGGCTCGGAGTACCCCGTGAAAAAATGGTTGAGATGATCACTCACACAGCTCATTACGCAGGCTGGCCCAATGCGATGGGCGCAATGCGAAGTCTAAACAAGGTTTGGCCGGAGGACGCCGACGAGTCATAAAATAGTTAGGGATCATTACCGATAACAAGTTCCAAACTTTCATCGCGTGCCCATTCCGACATGGAACCGTCATAAACGGCAACATTTAATTGTCCACAAGCATGCAGCGCAAGACAATCCATCGTCGCGGAGATACCTCCACCGCAGTAGGTATATACTTTTCGCGCATTCAATGCGCCACTTTCTGAAAAACGAGCCTTTAAATCTTCAACAGGTAAAAATGTTGAATTCTCTGGGTCTAATATAGAGCCATAGTAAACATTATAAGATCCCCTAAGATGGCCCGGCCTCCCATATCGATTCAATTTTCCGGAGTAAACATCAGATGAAAGTGCGTTAATAACAACTATCTCCTCGTCACTCTCAGCCTCACGCATTTCTTGTTTCCCAACCCAGAGCTCAGGCTTGGGTTTGATACTCAACTCACCGAGAGGATACGGTTTAAATTGTGACTCGATTCTGCGACCCTCATTGTTCCATTTCTCCCATCCGCCATCTAAAACCGCAACATTACGAAAACCAACAGACAGTAGCATCCACCAAACACGGGTAGCCCACATCGGCGATCCTCTTCCGTACAGCACAACTATTGAGTCATCAGCAACCCCATGACTCTGTATTGCAGCCCCAAACTTTTCAGCCGGAGGCATCATAAACGGAACTGAGTTCTCCGAATCCGAGAGTTCGTGAATTACATCCAAAAATGCGGCACCAGGAATATGATCTTTAACCCAATGATCATAACCGCTGATAGGAAGGTAGCCAGTTCCGTCAGCTTGAGCCTGCAGATCAACAGTTGTATCGAACAATCTTAGAGAGTCCATTCCTAGATGGTCTTGAAGCCACGAGGTAGATACCAAGTTAGTTTCCGAAAGCAATTCTATCTCCTTTAATTTCGGTTCAGCTTGTCACGCCGGCAAAAGCAGCTAGCTCGGCATTAAAGCGGTCAACGTCTTCCATGAACGGACCATGCCCAACACCTTGGTAATAACTTCCTTTGGCAACAGCACAGTTATCCAATATAAATTCAGCCATAGAGGGCAGGACTACAATATCATCCTCACCCTGCGACACTAG